>WNGE01004566.1_pt1 | contig 28342 bp, 27 predicted proteins | sample 5400651 | NCBI WGS metagenome assembly WNGE01 (sample SAMN13153370, study PRJNA577476) | soil metagenome | isolation source: 60 cm soil or saprolite under grassland replicate 2 | place: USA:California | collected 2016-06-15 | reverse complement strand
GCCTGGATTCGATACCGAGGCGCGGCTCTCGCGTCTCGCCGCGTGGATCCTCGCCGCCGAGCGCGAAGCGCGTGCTTTCGGCCTCACGCTACCCGGCGTGGACCTGCCCGCGGGATCGGGAGCGGGACATCGGCGCGCAGCACTTTGCGCGCTCGCGCTGTTTCCTCCGGAGCGAGCGCCGTGATCTTCGCACCGTCGCCCGCGACGCCGCTTAGCCGCTGGCAACTCGCCTGGCTCGCGGCGCTGGTCGTCCTCGCCCAAGTCCCGCTCTGGACTCACCTGCGGCTGTGGATCGTCATCGCCGGATCGGGTTTGGTCGCGCTGAGAATCGCGCTGCCGGCAGATCGCCCGCCACCGGCACGACTGCGGCGCTGGCTGCTGCCCTTGCTCGCGCTTGCAGTGGCTTTAAGCATCCGCTGGGATTTCGGTTACTTCCTGGCGCGCGATCCCTGCGTCGCGTTCCTCTACGTGCTCGTCGGCATCAAGTTCGTCGAAGCGAAAAGCCCGCGTGACGGAGGTCTGCTCGTATGCCTGGCGCTCTTCCTCGCGCTGACGCAATTCTTCTACGGGCAGTCCATCGCGTCGGCCGCAATCGCACTGCCCGCGGTGCTCGTTCTGGGCGGCGCGCTCGCCACGCTGCGCGACACTTCTGCGGCGACGAACGAATGGAAAGCGCCGCTCGCGGCAACGGCGCGGATGCTCCTCCAGGGAATCCCCCTGGCAGCGCTGCTGTTCGTCGTGTTTCCGCGCCTCGCCGGCCCGCTCTGGGGTGCGCCTGCCGACGCCGGTGCGCACAGCGGTCTGTCGGACCGCATGGCGCCCGGCGCGATCAGCGAGCTGTCGCTCTCCGACACCGTGGCTTTCCGCGTCGATTTCAACGGCCCCCCGCCACCGCCGGCACAGCGCTACTGGCGCGGACCGGTGTTATCGCGCTTCGACGGCTTCGAGTGGAGCATGCTGCCCTGGGTCGGGCGTGGCGCGCTCGCGCCGCCCGGCGCGCGCGCGATCGAATACACGGTGACGCTGGAGCCGCACAACCGCTCGTGGCTGTTCGCCCTCGAGCATCCAAGGAGCCTGCCGCGACCGGCGGAAGACGACCCCTTCGCAAGCCCCGGTCCGGTCCGGGACATCGCGGTGCTCACGTACGACCAGCAGCTTCTGGCCACCGCGCCGGTGACGCAGGCGATTCGCTATACGCAGCGCTCGACACTGGCAGACAGCTTTGCGGCGCGCGGCGATGCCGATCGGCGCGACAATCTGCAGTTGCCGCGCCGCAATCCGCGGACGATCGAATTCGCGCGCGAGCTGAAAAGTCGCGCGATCTCCGATCGCGCATACATCGCCGCAGTGCTCGATTGGTTCCGCAAGGAGTCGTTCACCTACACGCTGGCACCGCCGCTGCTCGAAGGCGATACGGTCGACGCCTTTCTGTTCGACACGCGACGCGGATTCTGCGAACACTACGCCGGCGCGTTCGTCGTGCTGTTGCGCGCCGCCGGCATTCCGGCGCGCGTCGTCACCGGCTATCAGGGCGGAGAGATCAACCCGAACGGGGGCTACATGATCGTGCGCGACTCCGATGCGCACGCGTGGGCCGAAGCGCTCATCGCCGGCACATGGCAACGCTTCGATCCGACTGCCGCCGTCGCACCGTCGCGCGTGGAACGCGGTCTCGGGGCCGCGCTGCCGCAGGGCGAGCCGGTACCGTATCTCGCACGCCTGGACATGACCTGGCTCAAGAGCCTGCGCCTGCATTGGGATGCGGTGAACTACCAGTGGCAGCGCGGTGTCGTCGGGTTCAACCTGGAACGCCAGCGTGATTTGTTGCGCGATTTCGGCCTCAGTGGTGCCCGGCCATGGCAGGTCGTCGCGCTCGTCGCCGCGGTGGCATTCGCCTGGGGCCTGGCGATCCTCGGCTTTGCGCGGGCGCGCCACGCCCGGAGCGATCCCGCGGTCGCGTTGTGGTCGCGACTCTGCCGCCGGCTCGGCCGCGCGGGCCTGCCGCGGCGAACCGACGAAGGGCCGCTTGCCTACGCGCGGCGCGCGGCGTCGCGCTGGCCGCAGTGGAGCGAGCTGTTGCAGCGGATCGGCGAGACATACGCTGCGCTGCGTTATGGTCCTGACGACGGCGCGCGCGATCAGCGGATCGCAGCGCTGCGCAAGAGCATCGCGGCGTTGCCGCGCGGGCGAACGATGCGTTCGTAGCCGGATTTGCGTAGGGCCGAATTCATTCGGCCGCGTCGGCCCGTTGAGGCGCCGCGTGCGAATAAACTCGCACCTACAACAGCGCGTCGCGCGACAGCCCGCGCACGCGCAGGCGCGCGCGCAGCTTGTCGAGCGCTTCGGCCTGGATCTGCCGCACGCGTTCGCGCGTCACGCCGAGCTCGCCGGCGAGCTGCTCGAGGGTCGCGACGTCGGTGCCGTTCAAGCCATAACGGCGCTCGATCACGCGCCGCTGGCGATCGGATAACTCATCGAGCCACTGCCTGATCCAGCCCTCGATCTCGCTGTTGTGCAACACCAGCTCGGGGCTCGGGGTATCGTCGTCGGCGAGCTGATCGCCGACGGAGAGCCCCTGCTCGGCGTCGATCGGCGCGTCGAGCGAAGTGATCCGCTCGTTGTACCCGAGGATCCTGCGCACCTGCTCTACCGGCTTGCCGAGCAGGTGTGCAACGTCATCGAGCGTCGGCTCGCGATCCGCGCCGAGCATCCCGTGCGTTTCGAGGTGGCGCAACGCGCGCAGGACGATGTTGAGCTCCTTGACGACGTGCGCGGGCAGACGAATCGTCCGCGACTGATTCATGATCGCGCGCTCGATCGATTGCCGGATCCACCATGTCGCATACGTGGTGAAGCGAAAGCCGCGCTCGGGATCGAACTTTTCCAGCGCGTGGATGAGACCCAGGTTGCCCTCCTCGATCAAATCGGCGAGCGCCAGGCCGCGATTCAGGTAATGCTTGGCGATGCTGACGACCAGGCGCAGGTTGTGCTCGATCATCTTCTGCCGCGACTCGAAATCGCCAGCGCGTGTCGCGCGGGCGCTTTCGAGCTCCTCCGCGGCCGAGAGCAGAGGGCTCTGCCCGATCTCGTTCAGGTAGATCTGGGTGATGTCGTTGAGGAAGTCGGCGCCGACGCCTTCGACCGGCACGTCGAGCGGCAACTCGCGCGTGCGGATATCCGGCTCGCGCGCGTTTGCCGGCTCGCCGTCGTCGTCGGCGCGTACGGGATGCACCATTACGCGGGTGGAAGGAATTTCGCCGGATCGACCGGTTTTCCAAGACGGCGGATTTCGAAGTGCAGCTTGACCTGATCGGCGTCCGTATCCCCCATCTCTGCAATCTTCTGGCCCCTGGCGACCTGTTGCCCTTCCTTGACGGCGATCTCGCGGTTGTGCGCGTACGCAGAGAGGAATGCGTTGTTGTGCTTGACGATGATGAGCTTGCCGTAGCCGCGCAAGCCCGTACCCGCGTAGACAACCTTGCCCGCGGCGCTCGCCACGATCGGCTGACCGGCCTTGCCGGCAATATCGATGCCCTTCAAGTTTGCCGACTCGGAGAAACCCGCGACGATTTTTCCCGTCGCGGGCCAGATCCAGCCGAGATTGTCATCGTCGATTTCGGGAACGCGGCCCGACTCGGTCCTGGGCGGCGACGCCGGCATCGTGGCGGGAGCGGCCGAAGCGATCGCGCGCGCTTCCGGCGCTACCGCGGACGGGGCTGCTGATTGCTGTTGCAACTGCGCGAACGCCTGCTCCGAATACGGCACCTTGGCCGCTCTAGGCTCGGTCTTGAACGTGGCGGAGTTGGGACGTCCGCTCGTAGACGGCGCGGCCACGGCGGGACGCACTTCGCCGCCGCTGGGCGTCACCGGCGCGGTCGTGACCAGCGGTGCCGTCGCCACGCCGCCCTGGCCGCCGGGCGGGCCGAGCAGGAGCACCTGGCCGACGCGGATCACGTTGACGTTCTCGATGTTGTTCCACGCCGCGAGCTCGCGGTAGTCGAGGCCGTGATCGAGCGCGATTTGATACAGCGTGTCGCCGCGCTTGACGGTGTAGGTCGGCGGTGCCGGAACGGGTTCGTGCCCCGGCAGCACTTCGGGAGGCGGCGGCACTTGCCCCGTCGTGGACGGAAATGGCACGCGCTCGATGACTGGAGCCGGTGGCCGCGTCATGCATCCGGCAAGCAGCGCGGCAGCGACGAGCGCGACCCCGAACGATGCAAAGCAAGAGCGGGCGCGATAAATCATGCGAGTCCGGAGAGCAGCGGCACGAATCTTACCGCATCGTAGGTTTGCTCGCGGATGCCGCTCGGCGCTTTCTCGATGACGGTGAGCAGTTGCACGCCTTTGAGCTCCTCGTCGTGGCGTGCAAGCGGCAGCACCATGCGACCACCAACCTTGAGGTAGCGCAGCAGCGATGTGGGAACTTGCGTCGCCGCCGCCGTCACCATGATTCCGTCGACCTCGAGATCCTCGCCCAGATCGGCGGAGCCGTCGCCGTGCTTGATGCGCACGCTGTTCGCCTTCAGCGCACGCAGGTTGCGGCGCGCCTTGGCGACCAGCGAGCCGATGCGCTCGACGGTGTACACCTCTTCGGCGACCTGCGCCAGGATAGCGGTCTGGTAGCCGCAGCCGGTGCCGATCTCGAGGACGCGGCGCAACGGCGTGCCCGCGCGCAACAGCTCGGTCATCCGCGCGACGACGTAGGGCTGCGAGATCGTTTGTCCCGCCCCGATCGGCAAGGGGCTGTCGTCGTACGCGCGGATCGCGAGCGCGTCTTCGACGAAGATATGTCGCGGCACAGCCGCCATCGCCGCGAGCACCGCTTCATCCTTGATGCCCTGCTCGCGCAACCGCTCGACCATCCGCGTACGCGTGCGCGTCGAGGTCATGCCGATGCCGTTGAACTTCTCGCCGATGGACGTCATGACGGCACGGATCGCTCCAGCCATTGCGCGACGCGCGGCATCTCGGCGCGATGGGTGAGATCGATCTGCAGGGGAGTCACCGAAACGTACCCCGCATCGATCGCGTGAAAGTCGGTCCCCTCGCCCGCGTCGGCCGCCGGACCCGCGGCGCCGATCCAGTAGCAGGTTTCGCCGCGAGGCGTCTCCGTCTTGACCACCGACTCCGCCTTGTGCCGCCGCCCGAGGCGCGTGATGCGATAGCCCTTGAGCTCGCTTTGCGCGACGTCGGGCACGTTGACGTTGAGCAGCCATTTGCCGAACGGTTGGTCACGATGGCGCCGCAGGAGCTCGACGACTACGGCCGCAGCGGTCTCGAAGTGGCGGCCGATCTTATTCGTAAGGGACACGGCGAGCGATGGTATGCCCAGAAGATAACCTTCGGTGGCGGCAGCGACGGTACCCGAATAAATCGTGTCGTCGCCCATGTTGGCGCCATGATTGATGCCCGAGATGACAATCTCCGGCAAGTCGTCGAGCAAGCCCGTGACCGCGAGGTGGACGCAGTCGGTCGGCGTACCGTTGACAAAGAGGAAGCCGTTGGGAGCCCGCCGCACGGTAAGCGGCCGGTCGAGCGTCAGCGAGTTCGACGCGCCGGAACGGTCGCGCTCCGGCGCGACGACGGTGATGTCGGCGTGCGGAGCAAGCTCAGCGGCGAGGCGTTCCAGACCGGGCGCGAAGTAGCCGTCGTCGTTGCTGAGCAGGATGCGCATCGCGATGCGTTGAAGAGCTCGCGCGGCAGCGGCGAAACCGCCCGCGATCACCCATTATAAACGCCCGCGATGGAGGAAGTGTTCGTTACGTCTTCGGCCAGTGCTCCGCGAAAACGGCGGCGATTTTCGGATGCGCCTCGACGCGCACGAGCGTCGCATATAATTCGGGCCGCTGCGCTTCGAGATGCTTGCGCGTGCCGGACCACTTGGAAACGACCGCCGCGTGAATGTCGAGCGCGCCGAGCTCCTCGCCGCCGAGATAAGGCCCTGTCGGAAAGAGGTCGGCAAACATCTCCCAGTGCTTGTGCAGCCGCGCGCGCGTGCCGGCGCGGATGCGTTCCTTGACCGCATCGTCGTTGTCGGCGTCAGCGCACCAGCGCTCGGGGAAGTCGATGACGCTGATCGCGGCGTAGCAGTTAGCGGCGATGAAGACCAAGCCGCGCACGGCCTGGGCCCGCGCGGAAGGGTTGCGCGGCAGCAATCCGCTGTCCGGGTGGACGCTGCCGAGATGAATCAGGATCGCCGCGCTTTCGGACAACGGGCTGCCGTCGGGCAGCACGAGCGTGGGAACCTGGCCGAGCGGGTTGACTCGTAGCAACTCGGCAAACGCGTCGTTCGGCTCCCACGACGCGGTCTCGACGACGCGATAAGGCGCCCCCACGATGTCCAGCGCGATCTGCGTCGTCGCCGAACCCGAGCCTTTCTTGCCATACAGGGTATACATCGCTCCTCCCACGCAGCGACTTACGCGGCCTGACCGTTCGACTGCATCTCCGCCATCCGACGCTGCATCTCTTCGGGCGATACGTCTTCCTTGTGGGTCGCAATCGTCCACATGTGACCAAACGGATCGGTGATCGTACCGCTGCGATCGCCGTAAAACTGATCCTTGAGCGCTTGCTTCACCGTCCCGCCCGCGGCGAGAGCCTTGGCGAATTGGGCGTCGACGTCCGCAACGTAGAACAGCAGGGTAGTCGCGGTCCCGCCGAGGGTCTGCGGGCTCTTGTGTCCCATCTCGACCGATTCGTCCGCGAGCATGACGACGCCTTCGCCGATCTTCATTTCGGCGTGACCGATGGTGCCGCCCGGGCCGGGGAAACGCATCAATTCCGTGGCGCCGAAGGCTTTCTTGTAGAAATCCAGCGCGCGCGCCGCACCCCGAATGATGAGATAAGGCGTGACGCCGGCATATCCGCTGGGAATGGCTTGGACCATGATATTGCTCCTCTCTGTGCCAGTGAGTGCTTCAGAAATGCCGGATGCACTGGCACCCGACCTTTGCTCCGACGAAGCAGCGCGTTACATTGAACTTCGCAACATCGCGATGAGCGTCTCGACCTTGGACAGCTCGAACCGCGCGTGTGAGCTGATTGAGCATACAGCGCGCTGCTGTCTGGGCTTCCCCGCAAACACTGGCGCAACTTGCAGCGCCTGGGAACAACAGCGCGCCGCCGGCGAAGCTTCGCCGGCGGCGCGCATTCAGGCGACGACATGCGCCACCCGCATCACGGCAAATCAGCCCCCATGATCTTGGTAGCGATAGCCGTAATACCCGTAGGAACGCGGATAGCCGTAATAATAGTATCCGTATCCAGGGTAGCTATTCCGATAGTAGCTGTGGTAACGATACCCGTCATCGTAGTCTCGATAGCCGTACGGGACTACGGCGCAGCCGCCCAGCAACGCGGCCAGCAACGAGAGGATCAGCGTACGTTTCATGGTCGCCTCCTTTGTCTTCTCGTGCCTCTTAGACATCGCGCCTCCGCGGATGGTGCCCACAAGCGACGCGGGCGTTGTAGTCCGCAGGCCGACAGCGAACGCCTGTCGGATCGAGTCCAACGGATGCGTCAACTGCCCGACATCGCCGCGCGTTGTTGCGCATGCAAGCCATTCGGCCGAGGTGTCTCATGCGTCTTCTGCAAATCGCCGTCGTCCCGTGGCTATTCGCCGCCGCGCCTTGGGCCCTTGGCGCCGGAGCCGCGCCGGCTGCCAATCCCGCGATCGATATGGGTGGCTACCTGCGCGTCGCCAATGCGGCGGCGGCGCATCGTGAGTCGCACCGGCTCTCCGAGGCCGAGTTCATCGGCATGAGCAAAGAGCCGGGGACCGTCATCCTCGACGCGCGCAGCCGCGACAAGTACGACGAGCTGCACGTCAAGGGGGCGATCAATCTCAGCTTTCCCGATATCGCGATCGAGAGCCTCGAGCGAACGCTGCCGGATAGGAACACGCGGATCCTCATCTACTGCAACAACAATTTCCAGAACGCGCCAGGGCCGTTCCCGTCCAAGCTGCCGAGCGCATCGCTCAACATCTCCACCTACATCGCGTTGTACGACTACGGCTACCGCAATGTATACGAGCTCGGACCGCTGATCGACATCAACACCTCTCGACTCGAGCTCGAATCGCGAGCCGTGCGATAGAATCGCTGTGCTCAATCGTGTAGGATCCTCCCAATTGCGCAGGGGGTGATGCACACTTGGGCGCTCTGGGACGGATATGTGGCGTCTTGTCGCCGGTAGTTACGCCATTCGATTCCGAGTTGCGTCCGGACCGCGAACGCTTCGTCCGGCATTGCCGGTGGCTCATCGATCAGGGCGTCGGGCTCGCAGTCTTCGGGACCAACTCCGAAGCGAACTCGATGTCGGTCGCGGAGAAGATCGCGCTCCTCGACGCATTGATCGACGCCGGCCTGCCTCCGGCGCGCATGATGCCGGGAACCGGTTGCTGCGCCCTCACCGACTCGGTCGAGCTCACGCGCCACGCGCTGCGCCGCCGTTGCGCCGGCGTGTTGATGCTGCCGCCTTTCTACTACAAGGGCGTGCCGGATGACGGCCTGTTTCGCAGCTACGCGGAAATCATCGAGCGCGTCGGCGAATCCGATCTGCGGATCTATCTGTATCACATTCCGCCGGTGTCGCAGGTGCCGATCAGCCTGGCTTTGATCGAGCGACTGCTCCAGGCTTACCCGGGCACGATCGCCGGCATCAAGGACAGCTCGGGCGACTGGAGCAACACTCAAGCGATGCTCGAGCGGTTTCAGCCCCGGGAATTCGACGTCTTCGCGGGTAGCGAAACGTTTCTGCTCGCGACGTTGCGCGGCGGCGGTGCGGGTTGCATTACCGCGACCGGCAATGTCAACCCGAGGCGAATCGCGGAGTTGGCGCGCCGCTGGCGGGATCCGGACGCGGATGTGCAACAGGCGGCGCTCGACACGGTGCGAACCGTGTTTCAGCAGTACCCGATGATCTCCGCCCTCAAGGCGGCGATCGCGCACCACAGAGCGGATCCGCAGTGGGCGACCGTTCGTCCGCCGCTGGTCGAGCTTTTGCCGCTCCAGCAGAGCGCACTCGTGCAGGCGTTGGAGTCGGCGGGCTTTTCGATGCCGGGACTCTAGTCGCGGCGGCAGGGATCCGCCGTCGGGCAAGCGGATTCCCCAAGACGGGCCCGTGGTATTAGACTAGGCGCCCACGCAGTAAACCTCACCGCGGGATCGAGGACGAGATAATGTTCGCCACATCAGCGCTCCGGATAGCCAACGCAATCGCGGGCGCGGAACTGCAGGAACGCGGCGCATTATCCAGAACGCTGGACTCAATCGTGTTTCCGTGGTCCGTCCGCGAACAGCAGGACGAGCCGCGAGTGCGCCCCGCGCTGGCCGTGCTGTTCCGCATCGCGGTCGGTCCCAACGCCGATTATTACGCGCGCCGGTTCGTCAAGTACGAGCGCACGGGCCGCAGCGCGCCGAGCTGGCATTGGCCGGCGTTCGCGCTGCCCACCCTATGGGCCTTCTACCGCAAGCTATGGGGTTACGGGATCGCCTGCGCCCTGCTGCCGGTTGCCGGGACGCTCGCCTTCACTGTTTTCGATTTCGGCATCGGCGATTCGTCTCTCGCCTGGTGGGCATGCGCCGCGCTCAGTATCTGGCTGATTCCCGGTATCGCCTCCGCCACCTGCGCCAATACATTCTATTACCACCGCGTGAAACGCCTGGTGCGGCAAGCCGAGAAGAACACCCGGTCTGCCGAAACCGCGGCCAGTCGCCTGCTGAAACGAGGATCGACCGACATCGTGCTTGCGCTTTTGCTCGGCGTCGGGACGCTGCTTTTCGTCGGAAGCATCATCGGACCGCGCCTGCAGCTCGCCCATCACGCGCACGGCATGCGCGTGAAGCTCGAGCAGGTCATGGCCGCGGTCAAGCCGTTGCAGCGTCAGGTCGAGGATGATTGGGCCAGCACCCGTTCGATCCCGCAACGACCCGACTACCGCGCGGTCCGCATGCATCAGGCGTACGCGCTGGTCGAGGGTGTCGACCTGAACCCTCGCAACGGCCGCGTGCGGGTCGACCTGGGGGACGCGGTACCCGAGCTTGAGGGGAGATCGATTCTGCTCGCGCCGGCCGTCGACGCCTGGCAGAAACTGCGCTGGTTGTGCGTCCCCATCGATATCCCCACTGCCTACGTCCCCGCGGCTTGCGGTCGCTAGCTGCGTGCTCTTTTGAGAATGCCGACCATCGCCCGACGGCGCGACGGGCTGGCCGTCATCGCGGCACTCTGGCTCGCCGGCCAGGCGGCGAGCGCGTATGCGCTGTACGACCCCGCCAAGGAGTACGTGGAAGCGCCGGCGGTAGCGGCGCGTTATCCGGACCCGCCGCTCGACATTCCGACGCCGGCGTTCAAGCCCGGCCGGACTGATTTCACAAGCCAGGAAGAGCTCGTCGCCTTTGTCGACGGACTGGCCGCGCGTTCCGCCGATCTGCGCGTGCGCATCGTCGGTCGATCGCAGGAAGAGCGTGCCATTGCGCTGCTGATCTTCGCCCGCCCGGCGATCGCCGACGGCAGCGAGCTCGCGAAGAACGGCAAGCCCACCGTGCTCATGATCGGCCAGCAGCACGGCAACGAGCCCGCCGGCGGCGAGGCCGCGCTGGCGCTGGCGGCCGAGTTGAGCGGCGGATCAAGCGCGCAGGTGCTCGATTACGTGAACGTGCTTATCGTGCCGCGCGCCAGGCCGGACGGCGCCTATCATTTCGTCCGCGGCCTGAAGAACGGCGGCGACGTCAATCGCGATCACCTGCTGCTCGGCACCCCCGAAGGCCAGACGCTGGGACGGGTCTTCGTCCAATACCAGCCCGACATCGTGCTCGACTGCCACGAATTCGGGGTCAAGCTGCGCTGGTTCGAGAAATTCCAGTCGCTGCAAAAGTACGACGCGCTGATCCAGTACGCGACCGTCTCGAACCTGCCGCGAGTGCTAACCGACGCCTCGGAGCAGATGTTTCGCCAGCCGCTGCTGCGCGCGTTCGATCAGGCGGGTCTGACGCACTCGTGGTATTACACGACCAGTTACGACATGAGCGATCGCAGGGTATCGATGGGTGGCGTCGTCCCCGACACGGGACGCAATATCGCGGGACTGCGCAACGCCGTGAGCTTCCTGTTCGAGACCCGCGGCGTTGGCATCGGCCGCGCGCATTACAAGCGGCGCGTGTATACGCACCTTACCGCGATCCACTCGATCCTCGCCTCGACCGCACGCAACGCCGACGCTCTGCTCGCGCTCGTGCGACAGGCCCGGAAGGACGTCGCGAACGCGGCCGGGACGGGCGAGATCATCGTCTCGAGCGTGGCCAGCACTACCCGGCACACCCTCGATCTCATCGATCCGCAGACGGGAACGGACCGGCACGTCGAGGTCGATTGGCGCTCGGCGCTCGAGATTCAGACACGCCTCAAGCGGTCGCGTCCCGGCGGCTATCTGCTGCCCGCCTCGGAAGGTCGGGCTGCGCGCCGCCTGCGCGACCTCGGCGTAACCGTCTTGCAACTTGTGGAAGACGCGAGTCTCGATGTCGAGCGCTATCGCATCACCCGGGCCGAAGAGAGCAAGAAGGACGACGTCCGTCGCAACGAGGAGGAAGGATCGACCGGCGTCGTGCAGATCGCCACGGCGACAGAGACGGCCACCGTCGCGGCGCATCGGGGCGACTTCTACGTGCCGCTCGATCAGCCGCTGGCGAATGTGATCGCCGCCGCGCTCGAACCCGAGACCCAGAGCAGCTACGCCGCCAATCGGCTGTTGAACCTGCCGAAGGCCGATGTAGGCCAAGCCGCGTTCTTGCCGCTTTACCGGCTGCCCGCGAAGCTCAAGGCGACGGCCCTCGTCTGGGACGGGAACTGATCGGCGCGAAGATTATCACTCACGTCGGGCAGGGTGCACCGGCACGCAGCCACTGCTCGAAGGCGGTGACAAATGCGGGACGCGAAACGGGTGGGACGCTACGCTCGCCGCCCGGGTTCCAGCCCCAGCCTACGAGCTTGTCATCCCTGACGTGGACGAGCATCGCGTTCAAGTCCCGGCCGCGCGTCACCCGCTTGTCTTTGATCGCCTCACACAAGGCACGCGGCGACAACCCGATGAAGACCATCTTGGCTTCCGGCGGTGGCAGCTGCCAATTCGGCGCTCCCGGCGGCGCATGCGCGCCATAGCTCGCCGGCAAGTTTTCATCGTGATGACACGCCGCACATTCCATTGCGACGGCGCCCTTCCCCCGGGGGCCACGCTGAACAAATTGGGCGTGTTCTCGCCCTGAGTCGTATTGCAGCGGCGCATCGCCCGGGATGTGGCAGTTCTGGCAGCGCGGATGTTGCAGCACCGTGCGGATCGGCTCGAAGAGCTGATCGGCGTTGCCGCCTTGAGCGAAGGCGCCGATGCTCGCGAACGGCGTGATCGCCATCGTCGCGAGCATGCAAAACCTGCGAATGGGGAGAAGCAACGCTTACTCCGCTGTGACGTCTGCAGCCGCGCCGGAGCACGATCTATGCCCACACTTGCGGCCGGCGTCGCACAAGCTTCGCCGGGGCGTGGACCGGCCAGCGGAGGCGACGAGATACTTGTAGGTTTTACAACCGCTACGGCGAAGGCTCGCCTGTGCGAACGCAGACTGCGGCAAGCCGGGAATGCATGCGGACAATGCCGGCTGGACGTCGCGGCGGCGTGGTGCGATGATTTTTCCTCGGTTGCTGATTCGAAAGGCTGTCGTGCCCAGCTTCGAGCTACGCGTCAATGGTTCTGCGCAGACCATCACCGTGCGCGACGCAAACGAGCCATTGCTCTACGTTCTGCGCAATAAGCTCCGCCTGACGGGCGTCAAGTTCGGCTGCGGTCTCGCACAGTGCGGCGCCTGCACGGTGCTCATCGATGGCGCACCGGCGCGGTCGTGCACGTTGCCGGTGTCGATGGCCGCGGGCCGCGCCATCACGACGATCGAAGGGCTCGGCTCTCCTGATAAGCCGCACCCGGTGCAGGCAGCGTTCATCGCCGAACAGGCAGCGCAATGCGGCTACTGCACCAACGGCATGGTGATGACTGCCGTCGGCCTTCTCGCCGCGAAGCCGAACGCCACGATGGACGAGGCCAAGGCTGCGCTCGCGGGCAATCTCTGCCGCTGCGGCACGCACCAGCGCATCCTGCGCGCGGTGATGCGCGCAGCGGGAAGGAGCCCGGCATGAGCGCGCAACTTTCCCGGCGCGAATTCCTCCAGGCCGGCGGCGCGCTGGTGATCGGCATGGGTTTCTCCCGCGGCGCTGCCGCGCAGCGCATCGCGGGCGCCGATGCCGCGCTCGGCAAGACACTCGACGCGAGCGAGCTCGACGGCTTTCTCGCCGTGCATGCCGACAGCACGGTGACGCTCTATTGCGGCAAGGTCGATCTGGGCCAGGGCCTGCGCATCGCCATTCGGCAGATGGCGGCCGAAGAGCTCGGTATCACCGTCGATCGCATCGCGATGATCGAAGGCGATACGGCGTTGACACCGGACCAGGGCGCTACCGCCGGCAGCAGCGGCGTCACGCGCGGCGGCGTGCAAATCCGGCAGGCGGCCGCAACCGCGCGCGAGGCGTTGATCCGGATGGCCGCGATGCAGAGCGGCCGGCCGGCGGCCGAGCTCGAAGCAGTGGACGGCACGATTCGACCGAAAGCGGGAGGACCCGGCATCGCGATCGGGTCGCTGGTCGGTGACAAGCGCTTCGGGATAAAGATCGACCCCAAGGCGCCGCTGAAGGATCCCGCAAGGTACGTGACTGTCGGCAAGCCCTTGCCGCGGCCCGATGTGCCGGCGAAGGTCACGGGCCATCACGTCTTCGTGCACGACTTCGCGCTCGACGGCATGCTGCACGGCCGCCCGATACGTCCGCCCTCGGTCGCTGCGAAGTTGCTGGAGGTCGACGCGGCATCGATCAAGGACATTCCGGGCGCGCGCGTCGTGCGCATCGAGAGCTTCCTGGGTGTCGTCGCCGAGGACGAATGGGACACCGTGCAGGCGGCGCGGTTGCTCAAGGCGCGCTGGTCGGAGCCGAACGCCCTCATCGGCCACGAGCGCGTGCGCGAGTGGATGCGTGCCGGCCCGTTCGACGCCGAGGAGTATCTGGTGCGCAAGGGGGAGGCGCGGCAGCAGCTTGCCGCTGCAGCCAAGCGCCTGACCGCCGAATATTATTGGCCGCTGCAGACGCACGGCTCGATGGGACCGTCGTGCGCAGTCGCCGACGTGCGCGAAGGCAAGGCGACGATCTGGACGGCGTCGCAGGCCACGCACAAGTTCCGCGAGGCCTTCGCCGCCTTCCTCGGTCTGCCGCAGGCGAGCGTGCGCCTGATCTATCTCGACGGCGCCGGGTGTTACGGCATGAATGGGCACGATGACGCGGCGGCCGACGCGGCGCTACTTTCGCGCGCGGTCGGCCGTCCGGTCCGCGTACAGTGGATGCGCGAGGACGAGCACGGCTGGGATCCGAAGGGGCCGCCGCAACTCCTCGCGCTCGAGGGCGCGCTGGATGCGGAAGGGAAGATCGCGGCCTCGCGCACCGACATGTGGCTGCCGCGCGCAACGGCAAATCTGCCCAACGTGCCGCTGCTCGCTCCCGATGCGGCCGGTATCGCGCAACCGCAGGGGCTCTCGGCCGGGCTCATCTCCCAGAATGGAGACCCGCCCTACGCGGTCCCGCACCAGGAAGTGCAGGTGCATTGGCTCAAGAGCTCGCCGCTGCGGCCGTCGAACTTGCGCGCGCCCGGCAAGATCGCCAACTCCTTTGCCGTCGAAGGCTTCACCGACGAGCTCGCCGCCGCGGCGCAGCGCGATCCGATCGAGTTCCGCCTGCAAGCGTTGTCCGATCCGCGCGGCATCGAAGTCATCCGCCGCGCAGCGGCAGCGTTTCGCTGGCAGCCGCGTCCCTCCCCCGGGGCGGCGCAGGGTCAGCGCGCGAGCGGCCGCGGCTTCGCCTACGTGCATTACAAACACAACGAGACCTACGTCGCGATGGCGCTCGAAGCCGAGGTCGATCGCTCATCCGGCGCGATCCGCGTGCAGCGCGTGGCCTGCGGCCACGACTGCGGACTCGTCATCAATCCCGACGCGCTGCGCGCGCAGATCGAGGGCTGCATTCTGCAGACGCTGTCGCGCGCGCTGTTCGAGGAAGTCACTTTTGACCGCGCGCGCGTCACGAGCGTCGATTGGGCGAGCTATCCGATCCTGAGGTTTCCCGACGTCCCCGAGATCGTGATCGACCTGGTGAGCCGGCCGACGGATCCGCCGCTCGGCGCGGGTGAAGCCGCCGCGTCGGCAGTCGCGGCTGCGCTCGGCAACGCGGTGTTCGACGCGACCGGCGTGCGCCTGCGTACCGTGCCGTTCACGCCGGAACGCGTGCGCGCCGCGACGAGCCTGAAGAGCTGAGGAACCCGATGCGCCTTGCGAATCCGGGCGCGGTGCGCCGCAACCACGGCGGTTGCAGCGCCGCGGGCAGCGCGGCATCGCTGCTCTTCGTGATAACGCTCGTCGCCGCAGATCTGGCGCACGCGGATGAGCCGCCCGCGTTTCGTCGCGGATTATGGCAGTTCGACCGAACCGTCGGCGGACAGGCGTTGCAGACCCAGAGCTGCAGTAGTCCAAGCGAGGATACGGAACGCCAGAACGCGCTGCTCGAGAAGGGCGGCTGCAAATCCTCGCCGGGCAAGCGTTCCGGCGACGTGTATACGTTCACCGTGGAGTGCATGGTTGCCACGCCGGGCAGCGGTACCGTGAACGTTCGCTCGACTTCTGTCATGACGGCGGAAAGCGACAGTGCGTACAACGTCGATATCACGACGACCGGCGCCGGTACGTCGACGCAGGAACGGCTGGTTCGCCTACAAGCCGACGTGTGCGACACAAGGCAGATCATGCGCGCGCGCCGCGCGCTAGTGTTTCGCATTTGCGCAGCGTAGTCTTACACACTGCTGAAAGAAAATAAGCGCCCCGACGATGACAAGTCAGGAAGAGGCGACGGCGGCCGATGGAATCCGTTACGCCGTGCTGCACAGGCTGGCCCCGGGCATTCGCCATAGTTTGATGGGTGAGCTACAGGCGATCCAGTTCCTGGCCGAGCTCGCGGCGCGCCAGCTTCAGGCGTCCGCGGATCCCGCTAAAATACAGGACGGCCTGTCGCACATCATCGCGCAAACTCGGAACACGGTTGGCACTTGTCGCTCGATCGTCGAGTGGCTGCGCCCGGACGCCGGCGCGACGACTGCGCTGGGGGAAGGCATCGCGCAATGTCTCAAGCTGGCCGGCGACGACTGGCCGTTGCGCGGCGTCGAGGCGACGACCAAGCTTCAGGCGACAGACGTACTGGTCGACAAGGCCGCGCTGCGCGAGTTGCTCACGGCCTCGCTCATCGCGCTGACCGACATGCACCCGGGAACGCTCGATATCGACGTGCAAAGCGCGGCCGACGCCGACGACATCGAGCTCAGGCTTCACGCCCACGCCGCCGACCGCCGTTCCAGTTTACCCCCTGCCGAGCACGAGCGAAGGTTCACCTGGGCCGACGTGCAGATGCTCGCGAAGCTGCACGGCGTGCCGTGCTCGTGTCAGGCACACGGAACAGTCCTGCGCTTGCCGCGGATTGCCGCAGGCGCTGCCTGACGCGGCGCGCGGTCAGATGTAGCGCGCGCTGTCGGCGCGCCGATCGGCGTCGTAAGCTCTGCCGTAGTCGCGCTCGTTTTGGCCCGGCCAATTCGCGGTGCCGGCGTAGCCGTGCCGTGCCGCATCGATGTCGAGCGAGCGCACGTCGTTCGTCCAGAACATGCAGACGATCAATGCGACGAGAGCGACCAGGTTCAATACCGCGCTCGCCGCGTGCGAATACTCCCATCGCTTCCGCAGTTCGGACCAGTCGCCCGGCAGAAAGGTCCAGTTCGCCGTCATCCGGTTCACCGGATAGGTGAAGGTCCAGAACACGACCTGCGTTCCGGCAATGCACAGGAAGGCGACCCAAGCCAGCGCGAACGCAGTCGGCCAATCGCGCACCATGAACAACAACACCAGCGTAGACAGCAAGGCCGCGGCGACCACGATGCCGGCGAGCGCCCACCCTCGATAGAGGCGTTGCACCGTCAGATATTCCTTGCCAGTAAGCCTGATCTTGTTGGGCAGCTCGAGAAGATGTGCGGCGGCAGGCACCATCGCCAAGGCCGCCAGCAGCAGGCTGAGGACCCATACCAGATTCATTGTCATGCCCGTCTCCCTTGTTGCTTCGTTGCGCAGCCATCGTCGAGTCAGACCGATTCGCAACGCCCGATACTTATCGGCCGTTGCCGGACAGATGCGGCGCTTACACCCCAAAAATGCGCGCAAAAATTACAAACGACACTGTCCGGGGCCACTTGTCGTGTACGGAGCAAGACTCGCGCCGCGACGCATGCCCACCTGAAAGGCGACGAACCTGGGCTGCGGCAAGCACCGTAGCGGGGAGGCGCTATGATGGCGGCGCCTGCCGTTCCGATGCGGCGTTTAATTGAGAACGATGATGACCACGAAGGGGTTTGCGGTCAGCCATGCGCGTGACGCGCGGTTCGAGCGAGGCTTGCGTTCGTTTTTCGAGTATCGCGACCTCGGCATCGAGGCGGCCACCGCAGGCGCGGCCGTGGCGCATGTCATCCGCACGGTGCCCGGCGCGACTTCCTCGGGGGCACCTCATCTCCACCGCACGACGTTCCAGCTCGTGTACGTGCTCAAAGGCTGGATCGAGTTCGAATACGAGGGACAGGGTATGGTCCGGCTCGAAGCCGGTTCCTGCGTCTATCAGCCGGCGTCGATCCGCCACCGCGAGCTTGCGCACAGCGACGACGTCGAGATGCTCGAGATCGTCATGCCGGCCGGCTTCGCGACCGAGGAAGTGGCGGCGGTCGACGAGCATGCTTCGCCCGGGGGCGGATGACGCGCCGCTCGAGTGCCGCCGGCAGCTAGCTCTGCCAAGCCCGCGGCGCCCTACTTGCCGCGGATTTCCCTGGCCGCGCGCTCCAGGATATCCGCGACCCGGCGCTGCTCTTCCGCCGATGCGTCCATGATCGAGGCGAGCGCAGCGCGCAGCACGCGGCGCGCTTCGTTGAGTTCGGCGCCCCAGCCGCGGTGCCTGTCGTCGCCCTCGTCGGAGCGCGCGTCGTCGCCCGCGAAGACGCGTCGCACGTGCTCCATCTTGGCGCCGATCCATGCCAGCTGGGCGAAGATCGCGTCGACGACGCGGCGATTCTCGGTGAGATGCGCGCGTCCTTCGTCGGTAATGCGATAGCGTTTCTTCGCGCCCTCGGCTTCCACCGATGCGTAGCCGATCTCCTCGAGGTAGGTGAGCGCCGGATAGATCATGCCTGGGCTCGGGCTGTAGAACCCTCCCGAGCGCTCCTCCAGCGCCTTGATGATCTCGTAACCGTGATAAGGCTTGTCCGCGAGCAAAGCCAGAATCACCAATTGCAGATCGTCGGCACCCAGCTTGCGCCCGGCCCGAAAGCCGTGCCAACCAAACCCGCGGCCCCCGACGACGCCGCCGAACAGTCCACCGAAACCATGCCGGCGGGCGTGTCGTCCCCCGCAGTCGCGGTTATATCCGCAGAAATCGCGATACATCTTGAGGCTCTTTCATCAAAAGACACGTCTAAAGATATGTCGTACGATATAAGCTGTCAAGCGCTTGCGGTGCTATTTCGGAGGGATCCGGGCGACGTCGACCCAGGCGCCGGTCGTCTGTGATGCCAGGCAGGCCTCGGTGAACGCCATCGTATGCGCGCCCTCCTCGATCGTCGGGTACGGGAGGTCAGGCGTCGCTAGCCCAAGCGCGCGCGCCATCCGTTCCTGCGCGACCTCGGCGTAAATATTGGCGAATGCTTCACGCAGACCTTCGGGGTGGCCGCGCGGAACGCGACCCGCGGCGATGATCTCGGACGAGAGAAACGGGTCGCCGCGACCGATGACGCGCACCGGCTCGCCTGGATCTGCAGCCGGAGGTAGCTTGCGCTTCGATGCGACCAGTCGACCATGCCCTTCTCGCCATACACGCGTAGGCGGATGTCGTTCTCACCGCCGGCCGCAGCTTGCGTCACCGTAAACGTCCCGCGCACCCCGCCTTCCAGCTCGAAGAGCGCCGAGACGTAGTCGATCACCTCGCGGTCCGGCAGCACGGCGCGCACCAGCCGCGAAACACGCCAGGTGCTGCGCATGGCATCCGATTGCGCTCATCACCAGTGCGAGCCCGCTGCGCCGTGGATCGAGCAACCAGCGAAGGCGGTTGTTCTGCGGGGCGTTTTCGATCTTCGTCGCTAGCCCGCTCTGGATGTATTCGACCTGCACCAGCCGCAGCTCGCCCAGGACGCCGTCGCGGACGAGCTCGCGCGCGTAACGCGTCATCGGATAAGCCGAGTAACCGTGCGCGATGGCGAAAAGCCGCTCCCCTTTGCGCGTGCGCACGACAAGATCGCAGGCCTGCGCGAAGTCGTGCGTGACCGGTTTGTCGCATACGACGTCGAGCCCGGCGTCGAGCGCCGCAACGGCATAGGGATAGTGCGTGTCGTTGGGCGTCATGATCGCGACCGCGTCGATGCCGTCCTTGCGCGCTTTCTCCTTGTCGAGCAACTCGCGCACCTCGCCATAGCTGCGCGCCGGGTCGAATCCCAGCTCGGTGCCGGCCTCGCGCGAGCGTGCCGGGTCGCTCGAGAACACGCCCGCGACGACGCGCCAATAGCCGTCGAGCTCGGCCGCGGTCTGATGCATGCGTCCGATCCACGAAGCCGGGCCACCACCGATCAGCGCCAGCCGCAACGGGCGGCCGAAGCGCTCACGCAATCGTTTCATTGTTTTCTCCATTCGGCGACCCGTACAAAATCAAGCCAGGTATTGGTGCACGAAGGCAATGGTCATGCTGCCCTCGCCGACGCCCGCGGCGACACGCTTGATCGATCCGTGGCGGACGTCGCCCGCGGCAAAAACGCCGGGCACGCTCGTCTCGAGCAGATACGGATCGCGCTCGAGAGCCCAGTGGCCGTCGCTCTGCGCGACGAGATCGGTAACGTCGCGGCCGGTGCAGACGTAGCCCCGGGCGTCGCGAATGACGGTCCCCGGCAGCCATGACGTTTCGGCATCGGCGCCGATAAAGATGAATACCGCCGCGGCGGGCTCGGCGCGAATCTCGCCGGTCCGCCTATTTTCCACGACGATCCGCTCGACGTGATCATCGCCCTCGATGCGCATGACGCGATGCTCGGTGCGTACCTGTATGTTGGCCTTCGACGCGAGCTGGTCGATGAGATAGCGCGACATCGTCGCGGCGAGCGAGGTCCCTCGCACCAGCAGCGTTACCGAGCGCGCGTAGTTGGCGAAGAACATCGCCGCCTGGCCCGCCGAATTACCTCCGCCAACGAGAAATATGTCCTGGCCGCGGACGTTGGGCGCCTCGGTGCGCGCCGCGCCGTAATAGACGCCGCGTCCGAGAAAGGTGTCGCAACCCGGCGCCTCGAGCTGGCGCCAGGCTACGCCGGTCGCGAGAATGATGCTGCGCGCGCCGACGCGCTCGTCGCCGTCGAGCCGCACGGCGCGCTCGCGCGCCGCGGGATCGACGTCGATGCCGACTACGTGTCGCGCTACGAGCAGTTCGGCACCGAAGCGCTTGGCCTGCTGCAACGCACGCGAGCCGAGCTCGTCGCCCGAGACGCCCGTCGGGAAGCCGAGGTAATTCTCGATCCGCGACGAGGTACCGGCCTGGCCGCCGGGCGCTTCGCGCTCGATCAGCACGGTGCACAGACCCTCCGATGCGCCGTACACCGCCGCGGCAAGACCGGCCGGGCCCGCACCAATGATCGCCACGTCGTAGAGCGCGGTCTTCGGCTTCGTCTGCAGGCCGAGCCTCTCCGCGAGCTCGCGCAAGGTCGGCGTGACCAGCCGCGTCCCGTCGGAAAGCACGACAACCGGAAACGCGTCGCCGGGGCGCGGCGGCGGCACGGCTTCGGCGTTTCGATCGGGCCGGGTCGGATCGAGCCATTTGAACGCGATGTGGTTGCGCGCCAGGAAATCGCGCACGTGGTGGCAGGCGAGGTCGAAGCGATGGCCGATGATCGTCGCCGTGGCGACCGCTGCTTCACTCGTGACTTCCTGCAGGCGGCCGACCCGCGTGGCCATCGTTTTCAGAAGCTCGCTGTTGAGATAGCGGCAACCCGCGATAAGCTCGCGGAAATCGGCCGCTTCGAATGCGCAGACCCGGGCCGGCTCCACCGCGCGGAGGCTCGCGACGGCAGGCGATCCAAGCAGCAACGGCACCTCGCCGAAGTAGTCGCCCGGCGCGTACGTGGTGAGCAGACGATCGACGCCGTGGATCACCTTGCGTACCTCAATGCGTCCCTCGAGCAGCACGAAGAACGACGGGAGCTCGCCCTCGTGGATCAGCCAATCACCGGCGCGCAAGCGGATGTCGGCCCCACGCGCGGCCAGCGTCTCGAGCTCGGACGCCGGCAACGACGCGAAGAGCGGGACGCCGCGAAGAAGGTCGACGGTGATCATCTCGGACGAGTGCGCAGCATGAGCGCGAGGAGCGTAGCACACGGTCGCGTCTCGGCGTGACCGCAAAAGCGTACGCGGCCCCGTTTAACCTCCCGATTCGCCAGCATCCGCTGCCCTCAGCCGCTATTGCGCAATCCCGCGGCCAAGCCGTTGATCGTGAGATGAATCCCGCGTCGCGTGCGCACGTCGGTCTGGCCGGCGCGGAAACGGCGCAGTAATTCGACCTGCAGGTGGTTGAGCGGATCAAGGTAGGGAAAGCGATTGCGGATGCTGCGGGCGAGCGTCGGATTGTCGTCGAGCAATGTCATGCTGCGCGAGACCGCGAGGACCCAGCGCACGGTCCGATCGTGCTCGGCGGCGAGCCGCGGATAGATCGCTTCGCGCACTCCGGCGTCGGGGACCAGTTCGGCGTACCGTGAGGCGATCGCAAGATCGGTCTTGGCGAGCACCATGCTCATGTTGGAGAGCATGCTGCGGAAAAACGGCCAGCGCGCGTGCATGTCACGCAAGCGCCCGAGCCGCGCATCGCGCTTTCCAGGCTCCTGCGCCAGCCACTGTTCCACCGCCGTGCCAAACCCGTACCAGCCTGGCAGCATGAGGCGACACTGACTCCAGCTGAATACCCACGGAATCGCCCGCAGGTCTTCGATCTTCTGCGACGCCTTGCGCGACGCCGGGCGGCTGCCGATGTTGAGCTCGGCGATTTCCGCGATCGGCGTCGAGGCGCGGAAATACGGCAGAAACTCCGGCGTTTCGTAGACGAGCGCCCGGTACGCCGTGAGCGCCAGCGCGGCAAGCTCGTCCATCGCAGCGTAATAATCCGCCATTGCGTCGTCGCCGCTTGCCGCGGGCAGCAGGCTCGCCTCCATCGTCGCGGCGACCAGCGTTTCCAGATTGCGCCGGCCGAGCTCGGGGTCCGAATACTTGCTGGCGATGATTTCACCCTGCTCAGTAATGCGAATCGCGCCGTTCACGCTCCCCGAGGGCTGCGCCAATATCGCCTCGTAACTGGGTCCGCCGCCGCGGCCGACGCTGCCCCCGCGGCCATGGAAGAGCCTCAGCTTGACGTCGAAGTCACGAAACGCTTCTACCAGCCTGAGCTCCGCGCGATAAAGCGCCCAATGAGCGGTGACGAAGCCGCCATCCTTGTTGCTGTCCGAGTACCCGAGCATCACCTCCTGCCAGCGGCCGCGCGACTCGAGCCAGCGCCGATAGCACGGCAGCCGGAACGCGGAGCACATGATGTCCGCGCAGCGCTCGAGATCGGCGATGGTCTCGAACAACGGAACGATGTTCACCATGAGCCGGCTGGGCGTCAGCAGTCCCACTTCTTTGAGCAGGATCGAGACTTCGAGCAGATCGCTGACCGATTGACACTTGGAGATGACGTAGTTCGGCAGCGCCGCCGGGCCGAAATGGCGATGGACCTCCGCCGCCACGTGCATGATCGCAAGCTCGGAATCGAGCAGCGCCGTCCGGGCGACGTGCGGCGTGTCGAGGAGGCGCGGATTCGCGAGGTCGGCCACCAGCAGCGCGACGCGCTCGCCCTCGGGGAGCGCGGCGTAATCGGCGTGGGCGCCGGCGCGCGCCAGCAGCTCGGCCACGACGGCCTCGTGCACGTCGGAGTTCTGGCGCAGATCGAGCGTAGCCAGGTGGAACCCGAACACTTCGACGGCACGACGCAGGTGCCCTAGCCTGCCCCCGGCGAGGCGCTGCGAGCCGTGCGACGCGAGCGAAGCGGCGATCACATCGAGGTCGGCGACAAGCGCCGCGGGAGTAGCGTACGGCGGCATCTCCGCGTGCGGCGGTCGCGGCGGCTCGTAGCCGCTCAGCGCCTTGGCCGTCGCCGCGAGTCGCGCGTAGACGCCGACCAGCGCCTGCCGATACGGCTCGTCGCCGCGGTGTGGATTAAGATCGTGCGCCGCGGCGGCCAGCGCGGAGAGCTCCGCCGTCGGCGTGACCAGCCGCATGGAGAGCGAGAGCTCGGCGCCGAGCTGGTGCACTTCGCTTAGGTGATGCGCGAGCGCGACGCTCGCCTGGGCGCGGTTCGCGTATTGCAGCGTATCGGCCACGACGAACGGATTGCCGTCGCGATCGCCGCCGATCCACGACCCCATGACCAGAAACGCGGGAACGATCGCCTCGCCGCCAAAGTGGCGCGCATGTCGCTCATCAAGATCGGCATACAACCTCGGGATCTCGTCGAGAAACGTATACCGGTAGTAGGCGATGCCGTTGTCGATCTCGTCCTTCACCTGCAACTTGGTCAGCCGCAGCATCGCGGTCTGCCACAGCGCGAGCACCTGCCGATACAGCCCCGCCTGCATGGCGTCCTGCTCGTCGGGCGTAAGCGCGCTGCGATCGCGCCATTGCAATAGGCGGACGATTTCGCGCTCGCAGTCGAGGATTCTCTTGCGCTGGACCTCGGTCGGATGCGCGGTCAGCACGGGGCTCACCAGCGCATCGGCAAAAAACGCGCGCAAGCTCGCGCCTTCGATCCCCGCTTCGCGCAGGCGAAGGAAAGCATGCGCGATGCTGCCCGACTGCGGCGGCGATCCGGCGAACGCGTGCGCGCGCCGCCGGCGATTCTGGTGAACGTCTTCGGCGAGATTGGCGAGATGCGAAAAATAGCTGAAAGCGCGCACGACATTGAGCGTCTGCGCGATCGGCAAATCGTTGAGCAGCGTGGCGAGCTCGTCCTTGATGCCGGCCGTGTCGTTCTGGCTGGCACGGCGCAAGCGGATTGCGGTCTGGCGAATCGACTCGATCCGCGCGAATCCTTCCTCGCCGGTCTGGGCGCGCAGCACGTCGCCGAGAAGGCGGCCGAGCAGGCGTGTGTCTTCCTTGAGCGGCAGGTCCTTGTCGGTCGGGGCGTCCATCGCTCGTCGGCGCGAAGTCGGGTCGAGCCGATTGTAGCGAGTTTGCGTCGGTTTGCCTGTGCGGGGCTCGATCGATTATCCTCGGCCGCACTGTCGCGATGCGCATGGCGCCTGCGACATCACGCCGCTCAGCGGGAATTCACCCTCACGCGACTCGATCCGGCATGAATGAAATCGCGCCCTTCCCCGGCTGGCAAGCGCTTATCGATCACCGGCGCGCGCTCGCCGGCCGCTCGCTCACGGCGCTCTTCGCTGCGAATCCGCAGCGCTTCGCGCAGCTCTCACTCGCCTGGGACGATTGGCTCGCCGACTGGTCGAAGCAACGGCTGACCGCCGAGACCATGGCGTTGCTCGTCGCCTATGCCCGCGAGCGCAATCTGCCCGCATGGATTGCCGCGATGTTCGCCGGCGAGAAGATCAATCTTTCCGAACAGCGGCCGGTTCTCCACACCGCGTTACGGCAGCAAGGCGACGCTCCGCTCGCCATCGACGGCGCCGACGTGATTCCCGCGATCCGTACCGTGCAGACCCGCATGCGCATGCTGGCCACACAGCTGCGCGGCGGTGCGCGGCTGGGCGCAACCGGCCGGCCGATCCGTTATGCGATCAACCTCGGAATCGGCGGCTCGCATCTCGGCCCCCGGCTCGTCTGCGACGTGCTCGCCGGCCCGCGCGCAGGGCGGGGCGACGGTATCGATGTCGCGTTCGTGTCGAACGTCGATCCCGAGCACCTTTCCCGGGCGTTGGCGGGCGCCGATCCGGCGACGACGCTGTTCGTCGTCGTCTCCAAGTCCTTCACGACGCAGGAAACGCTCAAGAACGCGACTTCAGCGCGCGAGTGGCTGGCCGCGCAGCTCGGCGGCGGCCCCGCGCTGGGAGCGCACTTCATCGCCGTCACGGCGAATGCTGCGGCCGCGCGCGCCTTCGGTGTCGCCGGCACCGACGTGCTACCGATGTGGGACTGGGTCGGCGGGCGTTTCTCGCTCTGGTCCGCGGCCGGGCTTGCGATCGCGATTCGCTGCGGATGGGAGAGCTTCGCCGAACTTTCCGCCGGCGCTGCGGCGATGGATGCGCACTTTCGCGATACCCCGCTGCCGCGCAACCTGCCTGCGCTGCTCGCACTCGTCGATTTCTGGAACGCGCAGGCGTCCGGCATGAGCCAGCGTGTCGTCGTTCCCTACGCGCATGCGCTCTCGCGGCTGCCGGCGTATCTCCAGCAGCTCGTTCTCGAAAGCAACGGCAAGTCGGTCATGCGCGACGGCGCGCCGTCCAGTCGCCCGACGGCACCCGCGCTCTGGGGCGAACCGGGCACCGACAGCCAGCACGCGCTCTTCCAATGGTTGCATCAGGGAATGCATGCCGTTCCGGTCGAGTTCATCGTGCCCGTGCGCGCGGCGCATCCGCTATCCGATCAGCAGGCGTTGCTCGTCGCCAACGCACTCGCGCAGGCGCAGGCTTTGATGACGGGCAGGCCGCTCGCCGCGGTGCGGGCCCAGCTTGCCGCCAAAGGCGTGGCGCCGGATGCGATCGACAGAGACGCGCCGCACCGCGTCTGCCCGGGCGACCGCCCGTCGACGACACTGCTGTTGCCGGAGTTGAACGCACGCCGGCTCGGCCAGCTGCTTGCGCTCTACGAGCACCGCACTTTCGTCGAAGGCGCGCTCTACGGGATCAATTCCTTCGACCAGTGGGGCGTGGAGCTCGGCAAGGCGCTGGCGGAGCCACTGATCGCCGCTGTGCGCGACGGCGTCGACTCGGCCGGCGCGGACGCGTCAACGCGCGGCCTGGTCGCGCACGTGCGCACGCTATCGCGCCGCGTGTGACGCAACGTAAGTGAGCTACGATCCGTCGTCCGCGGCGAGCTTGATGGCCTGCGCCAGCTCCCACACCGCCGACGCATACAATCGGCTGCGGTTGTAGCGCGTGAGCACGTACCAGTTGTTGAACACGAGCCAATAGGTCGGGCCCGCCTCCTCTTCCAGCATCAGCAGCCCGACGGGGTCGGAGCTAAGATCGCCGGGAAAAGCGAACCCGGTGATCCCATCGCTCACCCATTCGGCGAGCGAGCGGCGTTCTGCAATGCCGCCGTCGAGCTTGCGCGTGATGATGTCCGGATCAACGGCCTCGATCCGTGCGGGTGTCATTACGGGTTGTCCCGCCTGCCAACCGTGGCGAGCGAGAAAGTGCGCGACGCTGCCGATCGCGTCTGCGGTGTCGGCGGCGAGATCGACACGGCCATCCGCGTCGTAATCGAGCGCGTAGGCGCGAATACTCCCGGGCATGAACTGCGGCAGTCCCATCGCCCCCGCGTACGATCCCTTCGGAGCGAGCGGCGAGATGCCTTGTTCTCTCGCGAGGAGCAGGAATTGCTTCAGCTCGCCGCGGAAGAATTCCGCGCGGCGCGGATAGTCGAAAGCGAGCGTCGTCAACGCATCGAACACCCTGTAGCTGCCCGTATTGCGACCGTAGTACGTTTCGACGGCTTCGACGCGTGCCGGGTCGAGGAACCTCGGCGCGAATTCGTACCATTTGGGCGGAGACAGGACCGGGCGCGACATCGCCGCGACGACTTTCGGTTGATGGTGCGCTTGCGCGAACAGCCTGCGCAGCGCGCGCGCATCGAAACCTTCGTCGGCGACCAACTCGGCGATGAACGCGCGCACCTCCGGTCGCTGCGCATAGTTGACGGGCGCTGCGGCGATCCGCGGCGCGGCGAGCGGAGCCGCGGCGAGAGAAAGGAAAAGCATACCCGCGGCAAGCCCTGCGCCCGGCGGATGTCCGCATTTGTTGCGCTTGATCATCGTCGATCCTAGGAGCCTGTCGGGCGACGGATGGTATCATCCGCCCGCTTGCCATCGGGCTCGCCGCCCATGCTCTATCCGCTGTTCCGTCCTCTGCTGTTCGCGCTCGACCCGGAGACCGCGCACGAGCTCACGCTCGCGGGCCTCGACGCCGCCGCCTCGCTGGGAGTCGCGCAGCTTGCCGCGCCGCGCGTGCCGGCGTCGCCGGTGGAGGCGATGGGCATCAAGTTTCCCAACCGGATCGGCCTCGCGGCAGGCCTCGACAAGAACGCCGCGCACATCGACGGTCTCGCCGCGCTCGGCTTCGGATTCATCGAATGCGGTACGGTGACGCCGCGGCCTCAACCCGGCAATCCTGGCCCGCGGCTGTTCCGGCTCCCTGAGGCGCAAGCGTTGATCAACCGCCTCGGCTTCAACAACGACGGCCTCGATCGCTTTCTCGCCAACGTCGCGCGAGCCCGCTTCGGACCCAAGAGCGGCGGCGTCCTCGGACTGAACATCGGCAGGAATTTCGACACGCCCAACGAACGCGCCGTCGACGATTATCTCACCTGCCTGCGCGCGGTATACGCCCAGGCGAGCTACGTCACCGTCAACATCTCCTCGCCCAACACCGAGGGCTTGCGCGAGCTGCAGGCCGACACTGCGCTCGATGCGCTGCTCGCTTCTCTCAAGGCCGAACAGGCGAAGCTCGCCGATCGCCACGGCAAGTACACGCCGTTGACGGTGAAGATCGCGCCGGACCTTGGTCCCACCGACATCCGGCGAATCGCCAGTACGCTGCGCGCGCATCGCATCGACGGCGTCATCGCGACCAATACGACGCTCGACCGCAGCGCAGTCGCAGGGCTCGTGCACGGAGGCGAAGCCGGGGGCGTTTCCGGCCATCCGCTCAAGGACAAGGCGACCGCAGTCATCCGCACGCTCGCCGCGGAACTCGGTGGCGCCGTTCCGATCATCGGCGTTGGCGGCATCATGTCGGCGGCGGATGCACGAGAAAAGATCGCGGCTGGCGCAACGCTGGTGCAGATCTACACGGGCTTGATCTACAAGGGACCGGAGCTGGTGGCCGAAGTCGCCGCCGCGTTGGCCGAATAAATTCGGCCCTACGAAACTCAGGATTCAGCTTGCGTAGCCCGGG
>WNGE01001834.1_pt1 | contig 28351 bp, 29 predicted proteins | sample 5400651 | NCBI WGS metagenome assembly WNGE01 (sample SAMN13153370, study PRJNA577476) | soil metagenome | isolation source: 60 cm soil or saprolite under grassland replicate 2 | place: USA:California | collected 2016-06-15 | reverse complement strand
GCCCGGACCTCGGGACCCCGGCCGCGGTGGGTGCCGATGCTGGACGGCCTGGACCTGCAGCTGCGCTGGTTCCTCGATGACGTTCATGGCCGGTTCCCCCGCTCGGCCGCGCTGTTCTGTGACGAGTCCGGAGGGCAGCTGGCCACCGGGACGGTCCGCAACCGGCTCAGGCACCTGATGAAACTCGAAGGCCGGCCCGCCGCGGACTGGTTCCCCCCGCATTCCCTGCGCAGGGCCTGCGCCACCCACAACTACGAGCGCGGCATGGACCTGGTCGCGATCCAGCAGATGCTCGGGCACTGGACGGTGGCCTCGACGATGCGGTACGTCCGTCCCTCAGAAACGTTCATCGAGGACGCCTACCGGCGGGCGGTCTCGGCCGCTCTGGGTGAGCTGACCGAAGGAGAGTGAGCAAGCAGATCAGGTGGAAGCTGCGGATAGCCGCGGCCCAGCGGGAGGTCTGGACGGGCAGCCAGCTGCGTCGGCTGCTGGCCGAGCGAGCCGGCCTGGAGATGTCGTCGGCGTCGGTGTCGGCGTTGTTCACCAGGCAGCCGTCGCAGCTCAAGCTCACCACGCTGCTTGCGCTGTGCACTGCCCTGCAGTGCACCCCCGACGACCTGTTCGATTTCGACACCACCCCGGTGGAACGGCCCGCAGCCAGCCCAGGAAGCTGGACGAGGTAACCGGCAAATGCGTCTTGTGCTCGCGGACCTGCGTCCGCTGCGGCGGGAAAATCGGGCGGATCGGCCGCGAGATCTGCAGCCTGTGCCTGGTCAAAGACCGGCGGGCCGCAGCTCAACAGCCCTGCCCGCGGTGCGGCAAGCCCGGCCGGGTCCGCGAGGCCACCGGCTGGTGCGGGCACTGCTCCCACCCCGGCAGGCCGCCCAGCCCCGATGCTGCCTGCCGGGCCTGCGGCCTGGTCACGCACCTGGAGGGCGACGGGCTCTGCGTCCCCCGCTATACCAGGTCCCCGCACCGGATCACGGTCCGGGCTGAGAACCTCGCCGCCCGGCTCAGCGACCCGCCGCCGTGGCTGCCAGGCCTCGCGGACTACCTCGTGCCCCGCCACAACGCCACCGCCGCCTGCCAGATGATCACAGACCTCGGGCGGCTCCTGCGTGATGGCGGAGCCGTCCACCCTCAGTCCCTGCTGGAGCGGGCCGGCGCGCGGGGCGGGCCGCTGGCCCGGGCGCTGGAGGACTTCTTCACCAGCCACGGACTCGCCCTTGCTCCCGACCACGCCGAGCGCAGGGCCGCTGCGCGCCGGCAGCGCCGCCTGGACGCCATCCCGGCCGTCCTGCGGCCCGCCGTGACCGCCTTCAGCGAGCACGAGCTAACCGGACGGCACCGGGCCCAGCACGCCGGGACGCGGCCGCCATGCCACAACACGATCGAAGGTCACCTCACCTCAGTACGTGACTTCGCACGGTTCATCACCACCAGGGACGTCGCCGGCTGGGCGACCGTGAGCACCGGCGATGTCGAGGCCTTCCTCGCCGCCCGGCCCTCGATGGCTGCGCACCGGCTGGCCGGGCTGCGCCGGTTCTTCCGCTTCGCCACCCGCCGGCGGCTGGTCCTGACCGACCCAGCCAAGGCCATCACCAGCGCCCAGCCCTGGGGATTCCGCGGTCCCAGCCTCATCCTCGATCAGCAGCGGGAACTGTTCCGGCGCTGGACCAGCGGCGCCGGCGACGTGCACCCGCACGAGGCACTGACCGGGCTCCTCGCCCTGATCCACGCAGCCACCACCCAGGAGATCCGCTACCTGACCGCCGAGGCGATCGCCCCTGCCGCCCAGGCCGTCAGCCTGCGGGGACGGCCGCCTGCAGACCAAGGCGACCCGGGCCCCGCCCGGCGACAGCTACGTCAAGAACATCCTCGCCCCAGCAGGAATCCGGCCTCGCATCCTGCGCTCGTCCCGGATCCTCTCGCTCGTCAGCGCCGGATGCTGAAGGGCTTCGACGCGGTCACGGGCCGGCTCGATCCGGGGGTCCGGGAGCTGCTGGCCGGCCGGGCCTACAGCCCGGCACCGCACCGGCGGGCGCTGCCCCCGTACTCGGAGACCGAGTGGGAGCGGCTCACCACGACCTGCCGGATGATCGTGGATGAGTCCTACGCCGCGCACCGGCGGGCGCTGGCCGCGGCCGAGCGCAGGCACGCTCCGCGTGTCGACGACTGGAGCACCGGCAACCTGGCGTGGCTGCTGGCCCGGCTCGGCCCGGTCGGCACGCCCGGTGTCGCCGCGCACCTGGGATGCTCGCTGAACGCGGCGCAGAAGCGTGGCGGGGTTCCCGACGCGAGTGCCGGGCTGTTTCCGCACCTGAGCGTGGTGATCGCCTACCGGCTGCTGTTCGGCGTGTACTCCGGGATCGTGCCCGACGGCATCGACGACCTGGTCGTCGATGCCATCGACTGGGCCGGGGATGCGACCATTCTGCTGTCCTACGTCAAGGGCCGGACCGCGGCCGAGAGCCTGACCCTGCCGAGGAAGGCGGTGCGGCTGCTGGAGCAGTGGCTGGCGCATTCGGCGCTGCGCAGCCACGCCCGTTCGGAGGCGGCCCGCCAGTTGTGGCTTGGCGTCCTACCCGACCACAGCCTCGACGACCATCCGCCGCTGGACGTGCTCCTCGTACCCGGCGGGGTGGGTGCCCGCCGCGGCGCGTCGAACACCATGACCGGCTGGATCCGCAAGGCCGCCGCCGACGCCAGCTGGGTCACCAGCGTGTGCACCGGGGCGTTCCTGCTCCACGAGGCCGGGCTGGCCCGGGGCCGCCGGGTCGCCACCCACCACGCCTTCGAGGACACCTCGCCGCCCGCGGCGACGTCACCGTCGTCCGGGATGCCCGCTACGTCGTCGCCGGCAACCTCGTCACCAGCCAAGGCGCCTCCGCCGGGATCGACATGGCCCTGTCGCTGATCGGCCACATCCACGGCCGGCAGCATGCACGCGCCGTCCGCCGCTACATCCAGTACGACCCCGCCCCGCCCTACCTCGCCGACGAACCACTCACCTGACGCGGGCGCCAGTGTCCGCCCGATCGCCAGTGTTCGGATGAACTTGAGTGAGCCGGGACGCGATCACCCTCCTGGCAGGTCCAGGACGGTGAAGCAGCGCGCAAGCCAGTCACGGATGAGCCACCGGAAGGCGTCCGGCTGTTCGAACGGTATGTAGTGCCCTGCCTCGGCCAGCACAGTGAAGCTGGCCCGGGGGTAGGCGGCGAGAGCGCGGTACTGGTCCGCGTGGCCGACGACGTGGTCCTGCCGTCCGGTCACGATGCACGTCGGCCCGCCGTACTGGACGGCCGAGTCCTCGTCGGAGAGCCGGTACCCGGTTGTCCTGAGCCGCTGCAGGTACTCCTCGTCGCCGGGATCGGATGAGGCGAGGACGGCCGCCACCCGGGCGGCGACGTCACGGGTCCGGTTGCCGAGCGCCGACGACAGGTGCGCGCGCAGTTGGGACGGCAGGCCGGCCAGCCAGTCGGCCGCCGCGGGCGAGTCCTGGGCCTCCGGCAGATCCCGGTCCTCGGCAAGGATCTTGATGCCGGGACAGACCAGCAGCAGGCCGGCGATGCGTTCCGGCCGGCGGCGGGCGAGCGCGGCCGCGAGGTAGCCGCCGTAGGAGCAGCCCGCGAGCAGGATCGGCCCGGTGCCGACCTCCCGGTCGACGAATTCGGCCACCGCGTCCACCACCCCGTCCGAATCAGCGGGACCCGCCGGCGACTGGCCACAACCCGGCAGGTCGACGTAGATCCTCCGCCAGCCGGCACAGTCGTCGAAAACCGGCTCCATGGCTGCGGCCATCACTGACCGTTCCGTACCGAACCACGGCAGGCACACCACCGGACACCCCACACCGCGGGATTCCGCAACCAGCGCCATACCACGATTCAAGCAGGACGACCGGCCAGTCACCCAGCCCATCGCCGCCCACTGCCAACACCACATCGGTGACGCAGGTCCGGAAGGAACGGGACACCTCACGTGGATGTGGTCAGCCGGTGGCGTCGGCGGAGCTGGCCGCGCAGGCGGTGGCCGAGGGCTTGGCGGTGACGGTGTCGGCGTCGACCGTGCGCCGTTGGCTGGCCCAGGACGCCATCAGGCCATGGCAGCACCGCTCGTGGATCTTCCCGCGGGATCCGGGCTTTGCCGCCAAGGCCGCCCGGGTACTCGACCTGTACCAGCGGGTCTGGGGCGGGATCGGGCTCGGCGACGACGAGTATGTGATCAGCGCCGATGAGAAGAGCCAGCTCCAAGCGGTCTCGCGCTGCCATCCGGAGCTGGCGACCGGGCCGGGCCGGCTGCGGCGGGTGGAGTTCGAGTACGACCGACATGGCACCCTGGCCTACTTCGGCGCCTACGACGTGCACCGCGCCGTGTTGATGGGCCGCGAACCCGAGCACAGACTCCGACACACCAGTGAGGGAAGGGTGACCGTTGAGACCGGGGCTCGGTCCCGCAACGACCGCCGCTCGCTGCTGACCGCCACCGAGCTGCCTGATCCGCTCGCTGGGCCGGCGGGCCGGCCGTACATGACCGAGGCCTTGGACCGACCCACCCGTGCCCTACAGACCGCAGAACTCGCACACACCGAAGGCGCCGACGACGAACTCGTGATCGCCGCCGCGCCGCCGACATCGGGCGCGCCAAACTGGTGCAGCACACCTACCCCAACCCTGCCGCACGAGCTGGCCGGCGGTGCGTTATCGAGCACCATGTGCCCGCCATGTGCTACCTCGCGGCCACAGATCCCCCGCTACCAGCTCAACCCCACCTCGATCATCACCTCGGCCCGGCAGGGCGGCCGCATGACTGCTGAACAGGTCGCCCGATTCGGCCAGCAGCCCTGGGCCCGGGACGCGCTGTCTCCGCCACCGTAGGACGACGAAGCCAAAGACCCCCAGAAGACCGGGCCGTTGGTGGATCCCGTGCTCGTCGTGTTCGCCCGCTGGGCCGCCACGGCCACCCAGTCCGACCCTCGAAACGAGCCAGCGAACCATGCTGCCTGCCACCTTCACCCTCGGCGGCAACCTGACGGTCAGCCGGCTCGGTTTCGGCGCCGGACGCATCACCGGCGGCGGCTACTGGGGACCACCCGCCGACCGTGACGCCGCGCTCGCCGTCCTGCGGCACGCTGTCGACCACGGCGTCACGCTCATCGACACCGCCGACAACTACGGGCCCGACATCTCCGAAGAGCTCATCAGCGCCGCACTTCACCCCTACCCCGCCGACCTGGTCGTCGCGACCAAGGGCGGAGTCGTACGCACCGGCCCCGACCTCTGGCATCACGCAGGCCGCCCAGAGCAGCTTCGTCCCGCTTGCGAAGCAAGTCTCCGTCGGCTGCGGCTGGAGGCCGTCCATCTCTACCAGCTGCACCGCGTCGATCCGGCCGTCCCGCTCGCCGACCAGCTCGGCACCCTCCTCGAGCTGCAGCGGGAGGGAAAGATCCGCCACATCGGGCTCGACACCGTCACCACCGAACAACTCCGCGACGGGCTGAAGCTCGCCCCGATCGCGTCGGTGCAAAACCACTACAACCTGCACCACCGGATGGGCGACGACGTGCTGGAGCTCTGCGACGATCACAGCATCGCATTCCTGCCCTACCTTCCCCTCTCCGGGGGAGCCCTCACCAGCAGCGACCACGGCGACCTGGGCACGATCGCGGAGGCCCACCACGCCACACCAGGCCAGATCGCGCTGGCCTGGCTGTTGCACCGCTCCCCCACCCTGCTCCCCACTCCCGGCACCACCACCCTCAAGCACCTCGCCGAGAACCTCGCCGCCCCCCACGTCACCCTCACCAACGACGACATGCGGATGCTCGACACCCTCGCAGGCTGAACGCCACCGATCATCCGCCAGCACGCCCACCCGACGCACCCGGCGCTCCCCCGCATGTGTACCTGTTCGCAGCTGGTCCCTTCGACGACGGCGGTAGCCCCAGCGGCGGCGTGTTCGGCGTCGTCGCCGCGCTGATGTCGCGGCTCGGTACGGCTTTCCACCAGCCTGGGCGACCCGCCTCGCATCGACCTCGGCCGGCTCCGGGATCCGGAGGAGATGCGAGATGGTGGAGGCAACGCTGGAGGCACGTCGCCTGAGCCGGCTCCCGCCGCTCGCCGACTTCGTGCACGGCGCGGAGCTTGCCCCGGTCCGGTGCGGTGGGTGGCGACGACACCGTGGGGCGGGCCGCGTCGGTCTGGAGCCGGGTCGGCGCGTACCATCACGCCGTCGGGACATCCGCGATCGGACCCGACCCGGACGGCGGCGCTGCGGTCGATGCGCGGCGCCGTGGACGGCGTTGACACCCGCTGGGTCGCCGACGCTCCGGTCATGCCGGTCGCCCCGCCGGCAAGCATCCATCTGAGCACGGTCGTGGTCGCCCAGCGCATCGCGCCAGGGATTGCGGCCGGTGACTGTGAGCAGCCGAGCAGGCCACCGGTCGATGCTTCGCCGGCTCGGGCACGCCGACTGGATTGCCGTACTTGCGATAGTCCTCGGGCCTGCCCGGCCCCGGGGTAAGCCCGAACTCGTCCCAGGCGGTCGCGGACCAAGGCGACGCCGCGCTGTTCGATCGCCTCGATGACGACGGCGCGACGGCGACCGCTTCAGCGGCGCGGCTTCCAACACATCTGGCCGGGCTCACCCGAAGCCATCGTCGAGACGTGGGATCCACAAGCTTCCTCGCCCTGCTACCGGCTCGCCGTTCCGGCGGCGGAGACGCGGGCGGTCAACCGGGGGACGGCGACGAGGAGCGGGCCTGGCAGGCCATCCGGCGGGCCGGCGGGCACGTCTCTGACTGACGCCGGTCCCGGCGGCCTGCAGGTCTGGGTCATCCGGTCGGTCGTTCCCCTTGTTCGGCCGCCCGCCTCAGGAGGGCGGCCGGTACGCGTGGGTGAGGTGGTCGTGGAGTCCGGCCCCGTGACGGGGATAGGGCCGACCGGCCAACCAGCCGGACGGCCCTGCCTCGAGTCAGGTCGGCTGACCTCGCTAGTGGAGCCGGTGTCGGTCGGCCCAGGCGGAGACGGCGGCGGCGATCTCTTGGGGGCGGTCCTCCGGGGCGTGGTGCCCGGCCTGGCCGCAGGAGACGGACTCGAGCGAGGCGATATGGCTGGCGCACCAGTCGGCCATCTCCTTGCCGATGAGCAGGGTGGGCGAGCCCTCGAAGGTCATGAGCAGCTTGGGTACGTCCGTGCTGGCCGCGAGCCAAGCGTCGTAGGCCTCGATGCGGGCGACCAGCTCGGCGGGCTCGCCGCCGAGTGGTATCTGGCGTGCCCAGGCGAGGATGGGCCGCCGGCTGTCGCGGGTCGGGTAGGGCGCGAGGTATACCTCCATGTCCTCGTCGCTCACGGGGGTGAGCACGCCACCGGTGAACGCCGTGGTAAGGAAGAGGTTCTGGTCGAGCACCATCTCTTCGCCGGTGCCGGGGGTGCGGATCATCTTGGAGCGTTCGCGTGCCTGTGGCGACAGGTCCTCCCAGGCCATCGGCTTGACGATGCTCTCGAGGAAGGCGACGCCCCTTACGCGGTCGGGGTGCCGGGCCGCCCAGTGGAACGCGAGCGCGCCACCCCAGTCGTGGCCGACCAGGACGACGCGGTCCAGGTCGAGGGCGTCGAACCAGGCGTCGAGATAACGGGCGTGGTCGGCGAAGCTGTAGGAGATGTCGGGCTTGCCGGAGCGGCCCATCCCGATCAGGTCGGGTGCGAGCAGCCGCCCGTCCCCCAGCCGGGGCAGCACGTTGCGCCACAGGTGCGAGGAGCCCGGGTTGCCGTGGAGCAGCACCGTCGCCGTTGGGCTGGCCGTTCCGCTGCCTGTCTCCTGGTAGTGGATGGTCGAGTCGAGCACGTCGACGGTGGGCATGCCGGGGTCCTTTCGTGACCGGGGTGGGGCTGGTCCTTCAGCCGGCGCCGGCGGCCGGGACCTGCGAGCGGGCCAGAGGCGCCGGTCGTCTGCGTGGATGTGGGAGTTTCAGTTCTGCCGGGGATGGCGCCGCACCGCCAGACCGGGGTCACCGCGGCTCGGGAGAACCGCCAGCCGCGGGGGGTGCTGACCGCCGCGTCGAAGTGGTGGCGCTCACCGACCGCGGCGGCGAGCTCGGGTGCGGCGGCGTCGCGGACGAACGTGGCGACCAGGGTCGCCCGCACCGTGGCTCGGTCGCCGTCGACGTCGAGGACGCCCGCAGTGACGTGCTGGGTCGCCGCGAAGCGGGGGTGGACGCGGCGTGCCCGCGCGGTGAGCGCCTGCGGTCCCTGGGACTGTCCGCTCTGGGCGTGGATGGCGGCATCCTCGGTGAAGATGGTCTCGGCGTCGTCGAAGCGCTGCTCGTCCAGCCGCCGGCTCCGACGGGCGAGCGGGTCAGCGCGGTCGGCACAGTGGGCCAGGTCCTGGACCCGCCGGGCAATGCCTTCAGCGCTTTCGGTCTCGGTCGTGGTCATCACCTTATGCCGGTCATCCGGACCTGGGTGCCGGCGACCGGGTGCGGCACGCTGCCCCGGCTGCCCGTCTCTGCTGCGGGACAGCCGGTGACGGGGCTGGTCGCCACCAGCGACCTTGACCGGGGGCGAGGCCTGCGTAGCCGGCGGACGGCGCCGCCGTGAGGAACCGGCTCGCCTGCCCTGTCCGGCCGACGATGCGGGCGGCGAGAACCGGTCCGACGCCGTCGACCTCGGACAGCCGGCTCTCGTGCTCGGCTGCGCGCTGGCTGCCCGCGCCGGCCTGGACGCCTTCGTCCGCAGCCGGTCCGCTGATGCCCAGGCCCGGCTCCGCCCGGCGCGTTCCCTCGCCTTCGGCACGCCCTCCACGAGGCGCGCTTTTCTGGGCTGCGCGAGACCGCCGCCGTTTGTGGCTCGCCCCGGTGGCGGTGTGGTCATCGGGGTGCGGCGTGCTTGGTCAGCTGCGCCACGGTCTCGGGTTGGTCCCACTGCGGCCAGTGGGAGGCGTCTTCGACCAGGTGCACGTCGGCGTGGGTGAGCAGGCCGGCCAGATGGCGGGCGAGGTCGGGGTTGAGGTAGGGGTCGTCCGCGCCGAACACCAGCGTGACGGGCAGGTCGAGGGCGGCGAGGTCGCCCGCGGCGATGCGGGCGTCGTGCCGGTCGAGCGAGGGGGACAGCGCTGCGGTCCAGGCCCGGACCGGCCGCGAGCGCATCAGGCTGGTCATCGTCGCCGAAGAACTGCGGCAGCACGGAGGCGACCGCCACGCCATCCGGGTTTCCCGGGTCCATCCTGAACATGACGCCGGTGTGGTTGAGCAGCCACAGACGCTGGTTCGGGTCGGCGGTCATCGCATCCGCGAGCGGCGTGAGGTCCGGGTCGGCGAGCAGCCGGATCATCTCGGGAAAACGCAGCATCGGTGCGTTCCGACGGCCATAGCCGAGCCAGTCCACGGCCACCACCCGACGGGGCGGGAGTAGCGGGTGAGACGATCGTAGATGCGCGAGTCGTCGGGGAAGCCGTGCATCACCACGAGCGCCGGCTCCGACCCCGCGTGGTCCGTGACATGCAGCCGGCCGCCGGGTGCCTGGATCATCCGCTCCACCGCGGCCGACGGCTTCGGGACCGCCTCGGACATGACAGCCTCCTCATCGGTCCATCAGCTACGCGTCGACGGGGTGTCTGCGATCTGGGCTAGGGCTCGGCTCACGTAGATGGGAAGTAGCTCGGCCAGGTAGGCGGCGGAGCCGAACAGGTCGCCGATGAAGTCGACTCCGTCGCCTGCCGCGGTCGCGGCGCCTTCGATGGCGTCAGGGGTCAGCGGGGTACCGACGAGCTGGGCCTCGGCTCGGACCGCCCGTGTGGCGACAGCACCGGCGCCGGTGATGGCGATGCGGCAGTCACGGCAGGTCTCGTCGGCGTCGAAGGTGGCCACGACCGCCACGCCGAGCATGGCGTACCCGGACGCGGGATGCGTGCGTTTGAGGTAGGTGGAGCGGGTCGTGGCGTCGACGGCGGGCAGCGTGACGGTGGTCAGCAGCTCACCTGGCCGCAGCGCGGTGCGGCCCATCCCGGGTGCGGTCCCGTTCCGGCTGAGGAAGTCATGGGCCGGCAGCGTCCTCTCGTCGTCGAGGCTGCGCAGGTGCAGGGTCGCGTCCGCGGCGAGCACGACCGCTGGCCAGTCGCCGTGCGGGTCTGCCTGTGCCAGGGACCCGCCGAGCGTGGCGCGGTTGCGGATCAGCGGGTCGCTGATCACTGCGGCGGCGGCAGGGAGCAGCGGGGCGGCGCGGCGAGGTCGGGTGAGGACTCGATGTCGGCCGAGGTGGTCATGGCGCCGATCCGCACCAGCTTGTCCGTTCCGCCGCTGTCCGTTCGCTGCGGTGTGCCCGCGTCGTCCCGGACGTCGATCCCGCGTAGCTCGCCGACGCGGCCCAGGTCGATGAGGGTGGCGGGACGCGTGCGCCGGAGCTTGGCGTCCGGGAGGAGCGCGTGTCCGCCGGCGAGGAACACGGCGCCATCGTGGTGGCTCGCCATCTCCAGGGCCTCGCCGATGCTGGTGGGCTGCAGGTAGTCGAAGCCGGCCGGGATCATGGCGCACCACCCGGCACGTCCCTGTCGGTGCCGGCTCGGCGGATGGCGGCGAGGACCTGCTCGGGGTACAGCGGCATGTCCAGATGCCTCACGCCGAGCGGGGCCAGCGCGTCGAGGACGGCGTTGACGATGGCCGGCGGCGCCCCGATGGCTCCTGCCTCGCCGACCCCCTTGACGCCGAGCGGGGTGGACGGTGACGGGGTGACGGTGTGTGCGGTCTCCAGGCGGGGGAGGTGCTGGGCGCGCGGGACGGCGTAGGTCGTCCAGTTGTGTGAGGCCAGGCGACCCTCGTCGTCGTAGCGGGCGCCCTCGAGCAGCGCCTGGCCGAGCCCTTGGGCGATACCGCCGTGGACCTGCCCCCGGGCCAGCATGGGGTTGATGACCGGCCCGCAGTCGTCGACGGCGAGGAACCGGTCGACGGTGATGTCGCCGGTCTCGGGGTCGACGTCGACCACGGCGACGTAGGTGCCGAACGGGAACGAGAGGCCCGGGGGCTGGTAGAAGACCCGCTCGTCCAGGCCGGGCTCGAGGCCGGGCGGCATGTCCGGGACGAAGTGGGCCAGCCGGGCTACCTCGTCCCAGGTCACGGTGTGGTTGGCGGCGGTGAACAGCGCGGCCTCATAGCGCACGTCCTCCGGGGCCGCCTCGAGGGCGTGGGCGGCGATGCGGTGGGCCTTGGCGACGACCTTCGCGCAGCATCGGTGGACGGCGCTTCCTCCGACCGGCATGGACCGGGAGTTGAACGTGCCGAGGCCGAACTCGACCCTGGCGGTGTCTGCCTCGACGATGTCGATGTCGTCCGGTTGGAGGCCGAGCGCGTCGGCGGCGATCTGCGCGTAGCTGGTCACGTGCCCCTGGCCCTGGTCCGCGGAGCCGACGTGGACACTGACCCTGCCGGTGGGATGGACCAGGACCCGGGCGTACTCCCAGCCGCCGAAGGCGAACCCGACCAGTGCCAGCGTGGCGCCCGAGCCGATGCCGGTGAACTCGGTGTAGGTCGCCAGCCCGATGCCCCGGCAGCGACCCCGGCGACGAAGCTCCGCCTGCTCTCGACGTAGCTCGTCGTAGCCGACGATGCGCAGGGCGGTGTCGAGGTTGTGCTCGTAGTCGCCGCTGTCGTAGACGAAGACGCCGGTGGGCTGCTGGTACGGGAACGCGTCCGCGGGGATGAAGTTACGCCGGCGGACCTCCGCCGGGTCGATGCCCAGCTCCCGCGCGAGCTGGTCGACCATGCGCTCGATGAGGTACGTCGCCTCCGGCCTGCCGGCGCCCCGGTAGGTGTCCACCCGTGAGGTGTTGGTCAGCACGCCGAGCGTGTCGACGTGAACGTTGGGGATCCGGTAGACGCCGGTCACCATGAACGAGCAGTTCGCCGTCGGGATGCCCGCGGCCATGTCGGACAGGTACGCCCCGAGGTTGGCATACAGGGTGGCCTTGACCCCGGTGATGACCCCGTCGGCCGTGGCACATACTTCCACGTCCTGGACGTGGTCGCGGCCGTGGTTGGTGGCCTGGAAGTCCTCGCTCCGCGTGGCCGTCCACCGCACCGCACGCCGCAGCCGGATGGCCAACGCGGTCACCAGGACCTCTTCGGGATACAGGTGCAGCTTGGCGCCGAAGCCGCCGCCGACGTCGGGTGCGACGACGCGCAGCCGGTCCTCCGGGAAGGACAGGACCTCGGCGAGCATCCGCTTGATCAGGTGGGGCGACTGGGTGCTGCTGTGGACGGTCACGGTGCCGGTGGGCTCGTCGTAGTCGGCCAGCACAGAGCGGGGCTCCAAAGCGCCAGGGACCAGGTTCTGGTTCCGAAGCCGCCGGCGGACCACGACGTCGGCGGCCGCCCGCGCCGCCGCGTAGTCCCCCGCGTAGGTCGGGAACCGGAACACGATGTTGCCGGGCTCTGCGGCGCCGCCTGGTCCCGGGTGCACCACAGGGGCGTCGGGCTGTGCGGCCCGCCACGGGTCCGTCACCGCCGGCAGCGGCTCGTAGCCGACGTCGATGGCCTGCACCGCGTCCGCGGCCGCGCCGGCGTCGACGGCGACCACCACGGCGACTCCCTCACCGTGGAACCGGACCACGCCGTCGGCGAGCACCCGATGGACGGGCACGTGCATGCCGGGCAGGACCCAGTTCGCCGGCAGCGGGGAAACCGAGTCGAGCAGGTCCGCGCCGGTGACGACGGCCACCACACCCGGCATCGTGACCGCCCTGTCCACCGAGACGGACCGGATGCGGGCATGGCCGTGCGGGCTGCGCAGCAGCGCGGCGTGCAGCGTGCCGGCGGCACCGGTCGACCTCACATCGTCGGTGAAACGTCCCCGCCCGCGAAGATGACGGTCGTCCTCCCGCCGCGGTACCGGCCGACCGACGAACCGGGAGCCCTCCACGGCGGCGTCACCCGCCGCCGGTCCCCCACCGGCAGGGCCCCGATCCGTGACCGTGTCACGCGATGACCGGACCGGCGTAACCCCCTCCTCCCCGCGAGGAACGGCGGACCTCTGCGCCGCGGCGTGGATCGCATCGACGATGTGCTGGTAGCCGGTGCACCGGCAGAAGTTGCCCTTGAGCCAGGCGCGAACACGTTCCTCACTCGGATGCGGCTCACGCCGAAGCAGCTCCACCGCGCTCATGACCATGCCCGGGGTACAGAAACCACACTGCAGCGCGTGATGCCGGTGAAACGCCGCCAGCAGCGGATGCTCCCCATCACCGGCCTTGCTCAGGCTCTCGACCGTGTCCACCGTCGCGCCGTCCGCCTGGACAGCCAACACCGTGCACGACTTCACCGCGCAGCCGTCCAGGTGCACCGTGCACGCGCCGCACTGGGTCGTGTCGCACCCGACATGCGCACTGGTGACACCAAGGTCCTCCCGCAGGAAATGGACGAGCAGCCTCCGGGCCTCCACCTCGGCCCGCCGCAGCTCACCGTTCACCGTAACGGCGACGTGATGACGCGACACTTCATCTCCCCTTCAGAAGCGATGGCACAGCTGCACCACGACCGCGACCCGCGCAGTAGGCGTGGGTGGGACGTTGGAGGGCGCGCGTGGTGACCGGCACGCCCCTTGGGATCTTCCGCCCTCATCCCGGCCCGCCGGTCCGGGTCTGGCCGGCGGACATGAGCGCCTCGATCTCCAGGTGCCGGGCGACCGGCCGGCTGATCGGTGCTGCGCTGGTGGGTTCCATACCGGTGGGTTCCATGGTGGCCTTCCTCAGGTGGTCTCGGTGACGGGTGCGGGCTGGGCGGGTGCGGGCTGGGCGGGCGTGGGCTGGGCGGGTGTGACGGCCTCGACGTGACGGGCGTGGACGCGGCCGAGGGCGAGCGAGATGATCGCCGATGCGAACCCGGCGGCGGCCACCACGGCCCAGCAACGGTGGAACGCGCCCAGCGGGTCATCCGTCGGCGGCGTGCCGAGGACGGCCACCAGCACGGCGATGCCGACCCCGGCCCCGACCTGCCGGAAGCACGCCGCCACCGCGACGCCGGTCGCGAACCGGGCGCGGGGTAGTTCGGCCACCGCCGCGCTGCCGAACGCGGGCAGGGCCAGACCGACCCCGGCGCCGCCGAGGACGGCCGCCGGGAAGAAGAACGTCCAGTAATCCGGGGCCTGGCCGGTGCGCAGGATGAACAGCATCGAGCCGGCGGCGAACAGCAGGCCCCCGGGTACCGCGATGACCCGCTGCCCGAACCGGTCCGCCAGCCGTCCGGCCACCGGCGCCATCAGCGCCGCGGCGATCGGCCCCGGGGTGAGCGCCGCACCGGCGCCGAGCACGGAGTAGTGCCACACCGTGGTCAGGAACAAAACGTTGTACAACAGCAGCGCGAAGAACCCGACCGCGAACACGAAACTGCCCGCGTTGGCGACCGTGAACGACCGGATCTCGAACAGCCCCAGCTAGATCACCGGCCGGGGGTGACGTGAGGACCGGACCAGGAACAGCGCGAGCACCACCACGGCAGCCGCGAACGCGCCGAGCACCCGACCGGATCCCCAGCCCGACTCCGGGCCCTTGACGATCGCCAGTGCCAGCGCGCCCACCCCCAACGCGAGCAGGATCGCGCCCACCACGTCCGGCCAGCCGCTGACCTGGGTGTCCCTGCTCTCCCGCAGCAGCCGCCGCGCCGGCAGCAGCGCGGGCAACCCGATCAGCAGGTTGACGAAGAACACGCTGCGCCAGCCCTGCCAGTCCACCAGGACAACACCCAACGACGGGCCGGTCGCCGCGGCCACCGCACCGGTCGCGGTCCACAGCGCCGTGGCCGTGGCCCGCTGCTCGACCGGGAACTCGGGCAGGATCAGGCTCAGCGAGGTCGGGGTGAGGATCGCGCCGCCGATCGCCTGCAGCACCCGGGCCGCCACCAGCATCCCGACCGAACCCGACACCCCGCACAGCACCGAGGCAACCAGGAAGACCACGACACCGATCACGAAGAACCGCTTACGGCCCAGCCGGTCCGCAAGCCGGCCGGCCGGCACCAGCGCCGCCGCGAACACGATGTTGTAGCCGTTGAGCACCCACGACAGGTCGCCGAGTGAGTCCCGCGGGAACGACCCGCGGATGTCGGGAAAGGCGATGTTGACGATCGTCACGTCCAACAGCGCCATGAACACCGCCACCGACGTGACGACCAGCACCTTCCACCGGCGCTCCATAACGCCCGCTTTCCCGTCGTAAGTTGCATGACCGGACTAACCAATAGGAAAGAATCCAGTCACATGACACGGCCCACTGCCCAACCCGATGGGGCGTCGTGCGCGGGGCACGCCCCCGGCGTCTAACCGACCGACCCCTTCGTACCCGAGCGGCCGCCTGCGCCACACATGCCAGCTTCTTGGGCCCCAAAGAAGACTTCGTGATGACAGTCCGCCCGCGGCTGTGCCACGACCGCGGCCAACGTCTCGTCGGAGGCGGGCAGCAGTTGTCATAACGCTCCACGTAGGCGCTTAGCACCCGGTACAGGCGCCGCCGGCCGCGACCGAGGATCCAGCCAGGCACACGGTGCATGCGGGGCGTAGCCAGCGTTCCGCGTGCGCGTTGGACCGCGTCGCCCGTGGCGGGATCTTGAGCACCTGCACGCCGGCCGCGCCGAACACCGCAACGACCGCGGCGCTGAAGTTGGCGTCGCGGTCGCGGATCGATAACCGGAACCGGGCAGCGTGCTCGTCGAGGTCCATCCGCAGGTCCGCGGATGCGCTCAGGGCGACGTCGCGCGCTGTCTCCGCTTAGGTCTCGTCTTCTCGTCCGTGACGCAGCCGCCGCAGGCGTGCTACGGCGAGCCAGCCCAAGACGGCGGTAAGCACGCCGAACAGGATGGTGGACGACCAGTCCTCGCCGGTGGTCCCGTCCTGGTCGACGGCCGCCCGTTCGTGGCCAGGACAGCCACGCCGAGGGCAGTCATGGCCGCACAGACCACAGCCGCGAGGAGCGTGCCGACTGCCCACACGCGCTGGAGGATCCTCGGCTGGAGGACCCTCAGCGCAGTGGGAGCGTCTTCGGCGAAGGGCTGTCGGGACTGGACCCACGCCGCGCGCATGGCCGAGGTCGGCTCGCAACGCTCCGCCGCGGGAAGCTGGTCCGGCTCAGTGTGGCCGGCGAGCAGCCGGAGTGACCCGGCAGGCAGCCCGAGAAGGTCAGCCAGCTCGGCGAGCAGGTCGTCCGGGTGGCCGTGCCGGCGGAGCAGGGCACGCGTCGGGACGTCGGCGTCGGGCCGCTGCGGTGAGCCGGGCGGCGTCCCCGTGCGGAGGAGCGAGCTCTTCCGCGGTGTCGGTGGCGGGAGCGGTGAGCTCCCACGGAGAGTTCCAGGCGTGGCTGTCGACTGGGCTACCCCGCTGCCAGAGCAGGTAGCCGCACTCCTCGCGGTCGCGCCAGAGCAGCAGCACGGGAGCGCGGCGGCCGCCCGTGGAGGACACGCTTGTGGCGAGTGCGAGCGAGTCTCGCCATTGCGCCTCGGCGGGGGCCAGGAGGGTCCAGCCGCCCCCGAGCGGAACCAGCCACGCGGGGCCTGCGATGGACGCGGCCAGGCGGGCGACAGCCCGTTCGCCGCGGTGAAGCACCACCGCGGCCGCCGGGTCGGGGTTCATCAGCCGCTCCGGCAGGCCGAGCAGCCCAACGACTGCCGTCAACCGCTGGTCGGCGTCAAGGTCGTGCTCCGCGCGCAGCAGGTCGACCAGCCCCGCCTCGGTGTCGCTGCGTCCCAACGCCGCCGCGGCCTGCTGTGCGGTCTCCCGGGTCGTCTCTCCTCTGGGGGCCTGCGCCGAGCCGAGCTCGCCGCCGGGGCGGGGGCTCCACGGGCGGCCGACCACCGCGGCGCCGTGTCGCCAGATCCACAGCCCGAGCCGCTCGCCGTCCTCGTCGACTCCCGTGACGACTACCGGTGCCTCGAAGGCCGTAGACATCTCGCCGGCGACCGGACCCGGGTCGGTGTCGGCGGCCATACGTACGGCCACCCATCCGTCAGGCTCGGCCGGCCCCACCGCGCACGTCGGCGCCCGCGCGCCGAACAGCGAGAGCAGGTCGCTCCGGTCCGCGCGCACCGCAAGCCGCACGTCCGCAAAGGGCGTCTCGTCCACGGCAGCATCATCCACCGGCGACGACCGGCGACGGTCCCGTGCTCGACGGCCCTCGCCACCGCTGCTCCTGGTCGGATGGGGCCACCTGGGCAGGGCATCCGCGGGATCTTAGCGTGATCCTTAACCTGCCCGCTTCTTGCGCCGTGTCGGGAAATAGGGCATCAGCGCCCAGCGGACCCGCCTGAGGCGTGGCATCAGGCCGGATGCCGAAGCACCCCACAGCCGTGCCCTCCGAGGCGATGACCGGTGGAGGACCGAGAGTGTCGTCCCGCGCGTCCCCACTGTGTCAGCTGTCTGGGTCGATGAGCGCGTACGCGCGCACGGGGAACGTCCCCATGCCCTCGACCGGCAGCGGGGCGGCGTGGAGGCGGAAGCCGTGCGGCGGGAGCCCGTCGAGCCCACACAGGTGTTCCATGACCGGGATGCCGGCCGCCAGCAGCGCGGTGTGCACACGACGGTGACCGTCGGCGTTGTCGTCGATGTTCACCGAGTCGATGCCCACCAGGGCCGGACGCTGTTCGACGAGCCAGTCCGCGGCGTCCGCGGTGAGGTGAGGGTACCCGCCGCCGTAGCGCTCGGTACCCCAATGACGGTCCCAGCCGGTATGGATCAGCACGGCTCGGTCCCGGACGTCGTACGGTACGAGCGTGGCGCGGTCGACTGCCCGCCGTTCGCTGTCCACCACCGGACGACGACCCCGTCGAGGTCCACCAGCCGGGACAGCGGCAGCGCGGCCAGATCGGCGCCGTCGCCGAAGCGGTGGAACGGGCTGTCCAGGTAGGTGCCCGTGTTCGCGACCATCGAGATCCGGCCGATGTGGAACTCGGTGCCGGGAGCGTAGGTGGCCCGGGACGCCTCGCGGGTCAGGTAGTCGCTGATCTCCGGCCCCGGCAGGCCGGGATAGGTGACCATGCCGTGCCGGATGCCGTGGCTGAGCTCCACGAGCCGGCGCGGCGGCGCGACGGCGCGGCGGTCCTGGCCGCCGACCACCCGCGAGCCCTTGTGGGCCTCCTGCAGCAGCCGTCTGTTGCTGATCCGTACCGAGTCGACCATGAGCAGCCCGAGGTCGCGTACGAGCTGCTCACCGAGCGCTCCATCGCCGATGTGCGGATTCGGGGCGTCCAGGCGGAACCCCTGCGCTTGCAGCCCTCCGCCGTCACGGAAGGTCACCTCGGCGTCGAACTGCACGCGCCACGCCGTGTTCTGGTCCATGGCACCAAGGATCGACGAACCAGGACCGAAGAACAACCAAGCTACTTCCTGCCGATGCGAAACTCTTCCAGGGGATGCGAAGGAGGGTTCTTGGCGCTCGAACCGCCCGAGACGATCCTCAGCGAGTACGCCCCGCCGACCGCCGGCTGGCTGGCCCTCACCTGGCTGGTGGTCTCTTGTGGCCGTGCCGGCCCTCACCGCGCTGCACGAGACCCGCATTCTGGTGGCAGCAAACGTAAGTGCGATGCGCCCACCGTGCGGCGCCCGGAGAGGGCGAGTCGGGCTGGGATGGAGAACAGTCGCAGCCGGAGCCGTATGGCTCCCCGCCGCGCGGTGGCCGGTGAGGACGAGCATCTGCATCCACGCGGTCAGGTCGCAGGCCAAGGCGACGATGGCGCAACCAGAGCTGATTCTCCGCGAAGTCGTGCGGCGGGGGAGCGATCCACGGCGTTCTGCCGGTTAGTCGCCGGTTGTACTGCCTGTCCATCACCCTCCTCGTACCGACACGCTCTCACCCAGGCATCGGTGACCCCCAGTTCCCGGTCGCCCCCACCCCCGAGGGACGCGTTCCGGGTCGTCTCTACCCCCCGAGGGACGCGGGGGACCGATGCCGTACGACCCCGGCAAGTCCGGCACCGTGGACTGTGTCCACCACGCGGCAGGGATCATGGAGCCTCGCCCGGCGATAAGGAGCGGAGACTGACATGCGTGTAGCCGTGCTTGCCGACATCCACGGGAACCTGCCGGCGTTGGAGGCCGTGCTGGACGAGGTCGAGGCGGCCTCGGTGGACCGGATCGTGCTCAACGGCGACATCGCCGGTGGGCCGCTGCCGGTCGACACCCTCGCCCGGCTCGCCGAACTCGGCGAGCGGGCGGTGTGGGTGCACGGCAACGGCGAGCGGGAGATGGTCGCGGGCTTCGACGGCGGGTCCGACTCCGCCGCCTCGGCGGACAACCTCCAGCTGGGCCGGCTGCTCGGCCGGGCCGAGCGGGACCTGATCGCCGACCTGCCCATGAGCGTGACCCTGGACGTCGATCAGCTCGGCTCGGTGCTGTTCTGCCACGCCACCCCCCGCCGCGACGACGAGATGCTCCTCGTCGACAGCCCGCCGGCCCGCTACGCGGCCGCCCTGGAAGGGGTCAGCGCCGACGTGGTGGTGCTGGGTCACACCCACATGCCCTTCGACCGGCTCTTCGACCGGCGGCGGGTCGTCAACCCGGGTGCCGTGGGCATGCCCTACGGGCACCCGGGCGCGGCGTGGGCGCTGCTCGGCCCCGTTGTGGAGCTGCGCCGCACCGCCTACGACGTCGACACTGTCGCCCAGACGCTTGCCCGCAGCCCCTGGCACCGCGCTCTCGCCTGGGCCGAGGAGTACGTACTCCAGCACTACAGCGACCTCGACGCACTCAAGGCCTTCACACCGAAGGACCAAAGCCGCTGACGGCGCAGCAATGAGCTTGGATCCACCGGCGGGGATTTATGTGAGTGGGTGGGAATGAGGACGCGGGTGCTGCCTGACCTGGGATGATCGATCTTGCTGAGGGATCGCCCATCCAGTTCGAGGGAGCACCCGCGAGCAATCGTCCCATGCCGCGACCGCGGTCAATGTCGCCTTCGATGACCCCGAACCTGATCGCTGATGCGGGCCTGGTGCCGGTGGTCGCGTTGGCCGAGCGGGTCGGCCTGCCCGGGCTGGTCGCCGAGCATGTCGTGATCACCGAGGCTTGCAACGGCGCGGGCGTGGGTTTCCCCTCGTAGCGTGGAGACGTCGCCTTAAGGAGGAACGGCGATGGCGGGGACACGGCGGAGGTTCGATCAGGACTTCCGTGAGGGCGCGGTGCGGATCGTCCGGGAGACCGGTATGCCGATCGCGCAGGTGGCGCGGGAGCGGGGGGTCAACGACGGGACGTTGGGCAACTGGGTGAACCGCGACCGTCGCCGGCGGGGGGCCGGCGACGGGAGGTTGAGCGAGGACGAGCTGGTCCGGCTTCGGCGGGAGAACGCGGAGCTGGCGATGGAGCGTGATGTCCTCAAGCGCAGCGTGGTCCTCTGGGTGAAGGAGGCGACGACCCGGTGACCGTGGCGGCGGTCATCGCGGCCCAGAGGACCAGCACGGGATCCCGCACGCGGTCGCCTGCCGGGCTGTGGGCAGGTCACAGGCGTGGTTGTACAGGTGGCGCGCCGCGGTGGGCTCTCGCCGCGGGCGCAACGCCGGGCCCGGCTGGCCTTGGCGGTGGCCGCGCTGTTCCGCCGCCGCGGGGGCACCGAGGGGGCGCCGCGGACACGGTCCGGCTGCGGCGGGCCGGGTGGCGGGTCAGCGAGTACACCGTCGCGGCGCTGATGTGCGAGTAGCACCTGGTGGCGCGTCCCAGGCGGCGTCGCCACGGCATGACCCGGCCAGGTAAAGGCCGCTGGTGCGCGGCGGACCTGCTGGGCCGGGACTTGTCCGCGACGGCCCCAGACCTTCGCTGGTGCGGGGACGGCACCGAGATCCCCACCGGAAGGGCAGGTTCCACCTCGACACCGTCGAGGACCTGTTCTCCCGGCGCATCCTCGGCTTCGCCATGGCAGCCCACCACGACCAGGCCCTGGCCGAGGCGGCGCTGCAGATGCGGTCGCCGTCCGCGGCGGGACGGTCACTGGCGTGGTCTTCCACACCGACCGAGGCAGCGAGCAGCAGTACACCTCGATCCGGTTCACCTAAACCCTTGCGTTGCGAGGTTTGCGCGTCGATCGGGTCGGTCGGCGACGCCTACGACACTCTGTCTATGCCGCCGTCCAGTCGCGGGTTTGTGCTGCTGCCCGGGACTGGTGCTCACGGTCGGGCTGGTGGTTTGCTGCGATTGGTTGTTCTACTGTGCGTCCTGGTTGATGTTCTCGTGAGGGGGCTGTGATGGCGCATCCTGCCCGCATCGTGGCCGGGGTCGAGGTGGTCCCGTTGTGTGACGCGGTCGGGCCGATGGGCGGCGGGGTGGGCCGACCGCTGGGGGAGTTGTTCGGCGGCGCGGACCAACCGGCGTGGGCGCGGCTGCGGGCCGTGGACGCGGCCGCAGCGGACCCGGCCGATACCTGGGTGCTGCACTTTCACTGCTACCTGCTGAGGGACCGGGCCGGCCGGATGGTGCTGGTCGATACTGGGGTGGGCGCGGTCGATTCGCCGGCGGCGACTTGGGCGCCGGTGCCCGGCCGGCTCACCGCCGAGCTCGCCGCGGTCGGCGTCGGCGCTGACGAGGTGGATGTCGTGGTCCTCACCCACCTCCACAGCGACCACGCCAGCGGCTGCCTCACCGCCGACGGGGCCGCCCCGGCCTTCCCCAACGCCCGGTACCTGGTGCAGGGCGCCGAACTCGACTGGTTGGCCGCGGGGGGTTCGCCCATGTTCGGCGCCGTCATCGAACCGCTGCGCAAGGCCGGCTGCCTCGACGTGATCGGTGACGATCGCGGCCCTCAGACCGCGCCTGGCTGCGACATCGCCGTGGTGCCGACGCCGGGCCACACTCCCGGGCACCAGTCGGTTCGGGTTGGCGACCACGCGCTGGTCGTCACCGGCGACTTGGTCCTCCACCCCGTGCAGCTCGCGGACCCGGCGCTGACCTACCGGTACGACGAGGACGCCCAAGCGGCGGTCGCCATCCGGACGCACCTGCTCAACCAGGTGCGCGCCGTGGGCGGCCTGCTCGCCCCGGCGCACTTCGCCGAACCGTTCGTCGTCGTACCCGCTCCCGCCGGCTGATCTTGCCCCGTCCCGCGCCATCCAGATCGATGGCGAACAGCAGCCGTCCTCTTCTAACGCGAAGCGGCCCTACCGGATCGGTAGTACCCATTGATGTTTGGGCGTGTCCGTGCTCCCGCCGGTGGACGACGACACGTAGGCGACGATCTCATCGGATCCTTTGGGGTCCTCGTTCAGGGTGCCGTGCCACACGGGCGCGTACAGCGAGAAGTCGCCGTGCCAGGCCTGGCCGGTTCGCGAGACACCGAGGTCGTCGTTGAACAAGGGGTCGTCGCCCTTGAGCCGCATCCCAACTGTGGTCTGGGTCGCCGGTCCAGCCCAGCTCGCTGCGCATCGCCGGCACGAGCAGCCCGTAGGCGAACCGGGCGAGCCCGAGCGCCGAGGCGGTGCCCAGTGCCAGGCGCACCGAGAGCCACCAGTGCGACGCTGCTGCATCACCTCGGCTTCACCAACGTGACGTTCTTCCCGCATGCCCACAAGGTCCACTCCGCCGACCACGACGCGCTCCGCGTGCGCGGCAGCACCGAACGGGACAGGCGTAGATCCTGACCGAACCCTGGCAGCCGTGGCGGGACCGTACGTGAGCTCGCGATCGCCGACGCGGTTGGTTGTGACGGTTCGGAATCTGTCCAGCGCAGTAGCGCGAACCTGCCGCTCATCAAGAAGCTTTCTTGAAGGGCCCAAGCAGACTGATGCCAAACACCGGGTCTGTGTCGGAAGAGGTGGGTTACGGCTGAGAGAGAGTGAACTTCCGTGACTATCACTCAGATTGTGCCGGAGTGCGGCCAGGCGGTAGGAGTCCTGGACATGACCAAGACGAGCGGGCCGGCGACGCCCGGCGAGGTGGCGGGGCCAGGCCGGCGGCGGAGCGAGCCGGATGGCGCGGAGCTGGCCGAGCTGCTGGACGACGAGGCGATCGCGGTGCTGGCGGCCCGCGCCCGTGCCCAGGCCGCGGACGGCGGGCTGCGGTTGCTGGGCTCGGACGGGCTGTTGCAGGGCATCACCCGGCGGGTGATCGAGGCGGCGCTGGAGGCCGAGCTGGCCGAGCACCTGGACACGGGACAGGCCAGCGGCCAGGCGAACGAGCGGAACGGGCGGCGGGTGAAGAAGGTCGCGACCGAGGTCGGGCCCGTCACGGTGACGGTGCCGCGGGACCGGGCGGGTAGCTTCGCCCCGGCGGTGCTGGGCAAGCACGCCCGCCGCAGCTCGGGGATCGATGAGATGGTGATCTCCCTGGTCGGGAAGGGGCTCACGACCGGGGAGGTGGCCGCGCACCTGCACGAGGTGTTCGGGGTGGCGGCGTCGAAGGAGACCGTGTCGGCGATCACCGGCCGGGTGCTGGACGGGATGGGCGAGTGGCGGGCGCGGCCGCTGGATGCGGTGTACCCGGTGCTGATCATCGACGCGATCGTGCGCCACGAGGCGCTTGGTTGCCGCGGGCGGGTGGAAGACCCGCCCCCAAGGGTCGTCGCAGCGGTCTGAGGAAGCTGGAGGCAGCCTGATCCGGGAGGTGCCGGGGAGGGCGGGAGCAGCCTCGACGAAGTCAGGGCGACCTAGTACTGCCAGATGGGCCGGGTCTGGTGAGCGAGACGAGAAGGTGTAGGAGACGAACCGGTGAGGACGTCCCGTAAGCGATGAACCGGCTCCAAATCTGGTGGATGTGGGCCGGGATTGCAGTGCGCGGCTGCCCTGATGCGGGGCTGGTCGACTCCAGGGACGGTTGATTGCGTCGGGTCTGGAGGCCATGAGGAAGGTCTGCGGCGTACTCGTGGCGATGCTGCCGGGGCAGCAGCCGGGCACCTACCTCGTCGATCGGTGGCTGGGTGAACGTGGGAACCAGGCATGGCCGCCCTGCGTTGCGGTCGGCCAGTCCGCTGCGGGGCAGGCTCGCCGTCGGTTGACGGCCACGGAAGCAGCTCTCCCTTGGCGGCGAGTAGCTCATAGAGGTTACGGGCCAAGCCGGCAGCGAAGTCATCGGTCACCGGATACCGCATCGCAAGGACCGCGCAGTTAAGGCGTTCCGCCAATTCTGTCGCTAAGGCCCCAGCCCGCTCGCCCGAGCCAGCCGCCTCGTCGCCAGCCTCGGCCGCTGTGTCGGCCGGTCCTCGAACTGGCCGCACAGGCAACTGGAGAAGGCGCCGCTGCTCCGCCGCTATGGGAGCAGCCGACGAACAGGTCGATTAGGTGAGCAGCTGTAAACGTCCACGGGCCAAGTTCAGCAATTCGCCCAATTCAGCCGCGCTTACTGGATCTGGTGAACCGTCTTCAGCCTCCAGCAATAGCTCGCCAGGAGCTCCATGACCAGATATGTGGATAAGATCCCAGCCGCCGGTTTCACCAAGCAGATCTCGGAGCCTTGCGCGCGTCACGCCATATTGGGCTGGTCGATCACCGGTTCACCCGGCAATCCTCGGTGGATGGCCGGGTCGATGTGCGGGTGGTTGACGCCGTCCGCCGCGCTGTCGCGGAGGAAACCGACCGCTCCACGGGCACCGTGGACCGGCTGCGCCGCAGGACCGTGCAGATCCTGGCTGCCGAACACGGAGTGGGAGACCCGTCGTCGGTGATGCCGTCACGGGCGACGTTTTACCGGCTGGTGGCGCGGGTCTCGGCGGGCAGGCATACGTTCGGGTCTGCCGGCACCCGCCGGTCGCTGGCCAAGCGCCCGGACGGCCCGTTCGGCATGGTGGCCTCTGTCCGGCCCGGGGAGTGGATGCAGATCGATTCCATGCCGGTAGACGTGCGGGTCGTGCTGGATAACGGCATGATCGACCGCGCTGACGGGAACGAGCGCTCAACGCCGAAGACGCGCTCAAGGCCGCGCACGCCGAGATCGTCCAGCAGCGCGACCGCATCGGCGAGCTCCTGGGCCAGGTCCGCGACCTTGAGGCCGAGTGGACCCAGGAAGCCATCCAGCGCATCACCACCGAGAACACCACCCTCAAACAACGAGTGCGCCAGCTCACCGCTGACAACCGGGCCCTGGACGAGCGGCTGAAAGCCGCGCGGTCGAACCTGCGGTTCCAGGACCGGCGCGTCGTTGACCTTGAAGCCCAGCTCCTCGACCCACAGAAATTGCCACGCCCAACCTCGATCCGACGGACCGGTCGCCACCCCTGGCGACCGGTCCGTCACCATTTGCTGGCAGACATCGGAGTCTGCCCGCTGGCGGACATCAACAGCCGCCCGGCAGGCGGGCCGATTCCATCACCGAAGGTGACTGATGCCCGGAAGTGCCCGCGCGCGTAGCCGTTGGTTCGGCGCGTGAGGCCCGGGGCGGGCGGAATTGGTGCGGCCGCACTCGAACGGCGGTTCTGCGCTTCCGGTAGCCGAAGGTTGGGGCCTCATGTGGTGTCGGCCAGAGGTAGGCACGGCGGAAGCGAGGAATCGGCTGACCGCGGGCGTGTACTCCGCTGCTGCCTGCTGTCGGGAGAATCGGGGGCTCGACCAGGATGTCGGGTTCACCAAACAGCGCGACGGCTTCCTCGGTGGCCCGCCAAGCCGACGAACGCTCATCGAGGTCAGCCGCCACGAATGCCGCACGTCCGCCCTCGGCCGAGATCTTGTCCACGGTGGCGGTCAGCGTGGCGGTATCGCGGCCAATGACGACGACTGCGGCGCCTGCGGCGCCTGCAGCGGCGATGGCGCCCGCCATCGCGCGGCCGATGCCGGAGTTGCCGCCCCTGTTTCTCCTCGGCAGGATGGGGCTGGCCCGGCAGCACGACGGCGCCCTTGCTGATCACGATGGCGGTCCCGGCGCCGAGGAACCCCGGGGCTCGGCCGGCCTCCTGGCCGAGCAGAACGCGCGGCGCCACCCGCGGCGCAGCGCCGCCACCGCCACCGCGCTGGTGGTCGGCGTCGCGGTCGTCTCACTGTTCACCGTCTTCGCCGCGTCGATGAAGACCAGCCTCGACGACGACGTTACCGCCGCCTTCTCCGCCGACTTCGCCATCAACACCGGAGCGTTCGGCGGCGGGCGTCTCAGCCCCCGAGCCGCCGACGAGGTCCGCCAGGTTCCTGAGGTCTCCCAGGCGGTCGGCGTCGGAGGAGGGCCGGCCCTCGTCCACGGCCACACCACCGCCGTGACCGCGACGGACCTGGACCACATCGGCGAGGTGGTGACCGCACATCCCGTCGCGGGGTCGCTGGCCGACGTGGGCGCCGACGGCATCGCCGTCGGCCACACCAAGGCGAGCGACGAGGGATGGCGCATCGGTAGCCGCGTCCCGATGACCTTCAGCGACGGAGCCACCGAGGTGGTCACCGTCCGCGCCATCTACGACGACAACCGTCTCCTCGGCAGCGCGATCGTGGCTGACTCGCTGTGGGACCGGCACAACGCGCAGCCCACCGAACGAAGCGTGTTCATCACCAGCCGACCCGGCACCTCTGCGAGCCGGGTCCGCCAGGCGATCGAGCCGATCGCCCGTCGCTACGGCGGCGAGGTCCAGGACCGTGCCGGTTACGCGGCGGCCGCGACCGGTGGGCTCGACACACTTCTCGGGATCGTCTACGTCCTGCTTGGGTTGGCCATCGTCATCGCGCTCCTCGGGATCGCCAACACGCTCTCGCTGTCGGTGCACGAACGGCGGCGGGAGATCGGCCTGCTGCGGGCCGTCGGGCAGACGCGCCGCCAGGTCCGGTCGACGCTGCGGCTGGAGTCGATCATCGTGTCGACCTTCGGGACCGCATTGGGTCTCGTGCTGGGGTGCGGGCTCGGCTGGGTGCTCTACGCCAGCGTCTCAGCCACGGCACGGGGCTTCACCCTGCCCGCGGTACAGCTCACGATCGTCGCTGTGCTGGGCGCTGCCGCCGGTGCGCTCGCCGCCAGCCGTCCCGCACGCCGGGCCGCGCGCGCCGCGATCCTCGACGCGATAGCAACGACATGACCACGACCCTCGCAACCCCCGCTGTCCGACAACGGCCGGGCCGCTCCACGGGCCGGTTCGGTCGGACACCCCGCCAGGCGGTGCTCACCGCCCACATCCTCACCGCCGCTGGGTGGTTCGGTATCACCGTCGTGGTCGCCGCAGGCGTCGTCGCCGCGTCTGCGACCGGCGACGTCGCGTTCGCCCGGGCTCCCCGCCGCGCCGTCGGCGCCGCCTTCTGGGTCTCGGTGCCGATGGGCCTGCTAGGCCAGGTGCTCCAAGGACTCGGCATCGGTTGCGTCCTCGTCGCGACGCTCGTGCTCCTGCGCGCACTCACCGTCGCGCTACGCCGCCTGCGCGAGTCCCGCGAATGAGCCTGGCCTCAGCCGACCCGTGGAATCCCGGCGGCCCTCATCGCCGGGCCTGACCGCAGGCGGTGTGCTCAGGGACGGATCGAACGATTCCATGTGCGGAGAGCCTCGGCCCCCCGTCCTCGGGACGTTCGTCCCCTGTGAGGTGGCGCAGCGCCGGGCCTCACCTTGGTCAGTTACGTTCACGTCCAAGGAACAGGGTTATGCGGATCAATCATCACGGACGGGCCATCGCTGTTGCTCTGTCCACGACCGGTTTACTCGCCGCTGCCGTCAGCTTCGCAGGGCCCGCAAGCGCCGCTGCCACGCACGGCAGCTTCCCGTCGCAGGGGCAAAACTCGTCTGCTCGAACACCACGTACACGCTCACCAGCGGCAGCGTCAAATTCGTCGCTAACGAGACGACAAGTGCCAACGGCTCCTATTCCAGGGCACTGACACAGCGAACCACATCACAGCCGTTGACCCGAGCGGCAACACCTATCGCGTGGTTGGCGCGGACCGATTCGGCGGCACGTTCACTAACACCAATGAATTCCGGGTCATAGCCGCGCGCGGCGGAGTGGTCGACAGTGTGCGGGCCATCGAGCACATCAGCCCCAACGGCAAGGTCATCAGCTTCGACTTCGGCACCTGCGCGCCCCCCGGTGGCTGAACCACACACATGGTGTGACCTTCCTGCTCTACGCTGTCCCCGCGTCCCCTTCAAGCCGGACGTGACAAGGCTCTGACAGCAAAGATACGTTAAGGCGCCCCGCTCCAGTCTGCTTGTTAGTGTGGTTTGTCAACCTTCTTGAGCGGTGCGTAACGGAGTATAAGGTGCTTTTTGCCCACGTCTGCAAAGTCAACGACTGCTTCGGCCCTCTCGCCAGAGCTGCCGACAGACACTACCTTGCCCGTACCGAAGGCGTCGTGAAAAACTGTATCCGCTGGTACCTCGTGTTTCGCACTTTCGTGCTCTGCCTCAGTGGCCGGATTTAGGGCCCGTGTAGAGGACGAAGGTGTCATCGATTCCTTCTTCGGGGGTGCCGGTCTTGGGTCCGAAGGAGGCGGGCAGCTCGGATTCGGTGTACT
>WNGE01007141.1_pt1 | contig 28354 bp, 33 predicted proteins | sample 5400651 | NCBI WGS metagenome assembly WNGE01 (sample SAMN13153370, study PRJNA577476) | soil metagenome | isolation source: 60 cm soil or saprolite under grassland replicate 2 | place: USA:California | collected 2016-06-15 | reverse complement strand
CTTCGAAGCGCAGGCGGAGGAACTCCGGATGTACCGTCGAATGGCAACGATAGACGCCTCCGCCCCCCTACCTCCCCTCGTAGATCAGACCCCTAACTGGGTGGAGGCGTCTTCCTTCGTGCGGCAGCTGGGCATGAACGCTCAGGCCGACAGGATCGCCGCGCAGGCCGCGTAGGAGCCGTCCGCTGATCGACGTCCTGACTCACCCGGCCCTCGCGCAGCTCCACCCCACGTTTGGTCATCCGGACTCGCCCGAACGGCTCGATGTCCTACTAGCGGCGTTCCCTGAGGCGCGCGAAGGGCGGGCTGCGGAACGCACTGCAGTCGAACGTGTACACGCGCCCGACTACCTGGACATGCTGGAGGCCCTGACAGAACCGGGCTTGCTCGACGCCGATACGGTCGCCTCGGAGACGAGCTGGACCGCGGCGCTGCTGGCCGCAGGGATCGCAATCGACGCTGCCGAGACTGCCGGTTTTGGCCTGGTGCGGCCGCCGGGCCATCACGCTCGGCCGGGAACCGCGATGGGCTTCTGCCTCGTCAACAACGTCGCCGTCGCTGCCCGGCACATGCAGGCCGTGCATGGCGTCGACCGAGTGGCGATCGTCGACTACGACGTCCACCACGGCAACGGCACGCAGGAGATTTTCTGGGAGGACGACACGGTTCTGTTCGTCTCGCTGCATCAGTGGCCGTTCTACCCGGGCAGCGGCGGTCCGACCGAACAGAACGAGACGACCGTGAACGTTCCGTTGAGCGCCGGCTCCGGTGACGAGGATTACCTCCTGGCGTTCGACGAGGTGGTCGCCCCGGCGGTCGAGCAGTTCGGCCCCGATCTAGTCCTGGTCTCGGCCGGCTTCGACGCTCACGAAGAGGACCCGCTTGCCCAGATGCGCGTCACCGCGGACGGCTTTCGCGAGCTCAGCAGCCGCTGCGCAGCGCTTGCTCCCCGCGTCGCTGCGGTGCTCGAGGGTGGCTACAACATCGCGACGCTGCCGGGCCTGGTCGCTGCGGCCTTGGCAGGGTTCTCCGAAAAGACGACGGCCGGCTGAAAGCCGGCCGTCGAAGTCGTTCGCCACTGGTCGTTCTCCACGTTCGCTCCGTCCCGGGGAGCGTGCAGATCTGCTCGAAGTATCGGCAGCGAGCCCTTTGGAAGCATCGCCCGGCCCGGGGGAAGGCACTCACCCACGATGGGTGACTGGCTCAGCCGCGGGCGACGGAAAGAGCCTCGAGGGCTTCGCGGCGCGAGGAGACGCCGAGCTTTCGCAACAGGCTCTTCACGTGCGAGCGCACGGTGTGTTCGGAGATGAACAGCCGCTTTGCGATCTCGTCGGTGGCGAGATGGTCGTCGAGGAGCAACAGCACCTCGAGCTCCCGCGCCGACAGCGCAGCAGCAATCGAATCGGGCACACCCGAGCTCCGCCCGCCGCCCTCACGCACCTGCTCGAGCAGCCGGCGCGCCACGGCTCCTGAGAGCGCGGCTTCCCCCTGCGCCACGCCGCGGAGGAAATCCACGATCCGCTCCGGCGGTTCGCTCTTCAGCAGGTAGCCGGCCGCACCGCCGCGAATTGCGCCGAGCAGGTTCTCCTCCGTTCCGGAGGCGGTGAGGACGACGACCTCGCAGTGCGGAGCAGCCTCGCGCAATCGCGGCAGCGCGCTCAAGCCGTCGAGGCCGGGCATCGAGAGGTCGAGCAGGATCAGGTCGGGCTCTAGCCGAGCGGCCGCCTCGATCGCCTCCTCGCCGTCGGAAGCCACCCCGACCACGTCGAAGCCGTGCTGCGCCAGGAGCCCGGCCAGGGCCGAGCGGGTGAGGGGGTGGTCGTCGACGAGAAGGATTCGCTCAGCCATCAGGGTTTCAAGGCTTATCGGCGGACTGCTATCTGCCGACAAGAGTGAACATGAGACAAGACAGCAGAGACGACTTCCAGGCCTGGCTGTGGGGAGAGATCCTTCTGTTCGGCCTGCTCGGCTCCTCGCTCGCGCTCTTCGTCTCCAACCACCAGCTCCAGACCAATTTCTCCCTGCCGCAGCTCGGCCTCGTGCTGCAGACGGTCATGGCGTTCGCAGGCGGGATCATCGCCCTTCTGGCCGGGATCCGGTTTGCGGTCGAGGGCCGACGCCTCGACCTCTTCCTCTGCACCGGTTTCCTCATCGCCTCGGTATCCATCGTCGCCTTCGCGATTGCACCGGTCCTCGACGGCCAGCCCGTCCACCGGGCGGAGGCCTGGGCGGGCGTCGCCGGCCGCCTGCTCGCCTGGACGCTCATCGCGGCAGCGCCGTTCGTGCCGGGGCGTTCGGGACCGCGAGCACTCGCGAACACCGTGGTCGCCGCGTGTGTCGTTCTCGTCCTCGGTTGGCTCGCGCTGCGCTCCTCGAGCGCCGTTCTCCCCGGGATAGATCCGCGCTCCGAGACTCCCGGCGTGCTGACGGGCACGCTGGCCGCTCAGGCACTCCTGAATCTCCTGGCGGTCGTCGGATTCGGGAAACGCTTCTTCGAGCGGCGCGAGGACCTCGACCGCTGGCTCGCGCTGGGCTCGACCTTGATGCTGTTCGCGTCGCTGCACTACGTGTTCACGCCTGTGCTCGCGGCGGGCTCCGTCTCGCGCGGCGACGCGCTGCGGCTACTTGCGTACGGACTGCTGCTCGCGGGTGCGTGGCGCGCGATCAGCTACGCGGAGTTCGGGCGCGCGGTCGCCGAGGAGCGCGCACGGGTCGCACGCGAGATCCACGACGGGCTCGCGCAATACCTCTTCGCCGTCTCGACGCATGCTTCGATGTTGCAGAACGGAGCGCCGCAGGAGGAGACGATCGCAAAGCTCCGAGAGGCCGCGAACGCGGCGCAGCAAGAGGCGCGTTTCGCCATCCTTGCGCTTTCCACCGCAGCAGGAAACGCGCCGTTCGACGCTGCCCTGAGCCGTTACATCGAGTTTCTGACTGCCGATGGGCAACTCGAGGTCGACCTCGAGATCGACTCCGACGTCAGATTGGCGCCGGACGAGCAGATCGAGGTTTTCCGCATCGTGCAGGAGGGCCTAGCCAACGTCCGCAAGCACGCGAACGCGACGCGCGCGGAGGTCGTGATCGGTATGCGCGACTACGAGCGCTTCGTGCTCGTCCGTGACAACGGCGAAGGCTTCGACGGCGAATCGCCGGCGGCAGGGCAGGGCCTCAAGAATATTCGCGCGCGCACGAAGACGATCGAGGGTGGATTCACGCTCACCTCGAAGCCCGGTCTCGGCACCGCGCTCGAAGTCGTCTTGCGCACCTAATCCGTACGCTTCCGCGCGTGAGGGATCCGGTTGTGCTGTGCGCAGATGCTGTCGCCGGCTGGCATTCGGCGTGGCTCGCGGCGCTCGGGCTTCGGTCTGCCGCCGACAGCGACGCGTGGCGCGCGCTGGACCAGGCCCCACACATCTACTTCAGCGCGATCACGCTTCGTCCCGACACGCCGGCGAAGGCGGTCTCCGATGCAGCCGGAGCCGTATGCGACTCGTGGCAGAACGTCGACCTCGAACGGTTCGGCTTCCGCGACTGGCGACACGAGCCGTGGTTTCTCTGCGCACCGTCAGGACCGTCCGGCGACGAGATGCCGGCGGAGCTCGAGATCGTACGAGTCGCGACTGCGCAGGAGGTGCAAGAGCTCGAGGCGGTGAGTGTGCGTGGGTTCGGGAACGAGGACGACACGATCGAGCCGGGCACGATTCATCCGCCCGGGATCCTCGACGAGTCGCGCATGGTCTTGTGGCTCGGACGAGTCGAGGGCAAACCGGTCGGCGCGGCGATGAGTTACCGCACCGACGAGGCCGTCGGCATCTTCGGCGTCACGACGATCGCGTCCGCGAGGCGTCGCGGGTACGGCAGCGCCCTCACGCGTGCGGCCATGCTGGTCGACAGCGGGCTCCCCTCGATCCTCGCACCAAGCCCCGAAGGAGAAGGTGTCTACCGGCGGCTCGGCTTCGAGCACGTCGGCGAACTGCGGATCTGGAGCCGCCACACCTAACTGGGCTACCTCATGATCGAAATGAGGCGCTCTTCCTCGGCGCCGCCCTTGACCATGATCGTGCGGACGTTGCCGACACCTTTGACGTAGTACTTGTGCTCGATCACGCCCCGCTCGAGCGGCGTCCACTCGCTCGTCTCCAGTGCGTGGTCGAAGCTGCCGTACGGAACCGTGACCGACGCGTCCGTGCCGAGGACCTTTGCCATGTCTTCGGCGTGGCCCGCGTAGTACTCCTGGCGATAGAGATCACCGGCGGACGGATCGGCTTTCATCACGATGCCGGGCTTCCCACCGTCGACGCCGGTCTCCCATGAGCCGTCGCTGCGAACCCACTTACCGTTGACGTAGTCCGACGAGTCCTCGCCCAGGTACCAGACGTTGCCGTGCTTGTCCTGCGCGTACCAGTCGAAGGTCTTCTCTTCGGGCTTGCCGTCGACGAGCACTTGGTCGAGGACGACTGTCGCCCGGATGCCGGCTATCTCCTTCGTCTTGTGCGTCACGAAAACCGAGACTCGGCGCGCTTGACCCTCCTGCGTTCCGCGATAGAGAAACGTCGTACCGGGTTGGAGCGGGAAGTACCTGTTGTCGATCGCGGCGACGAAGTCGCCGGGGGGCGGCAGGACCGGGATCGGCGTCGCCCCTTTCGTGCTCGGCGAAGAAGCCCGATGCGCCGCGAGCGCGACCAGCACGACGACGAGAGCGACCCCGGCAGCAAGTCCGATGACGATCCGTCTCGGCACGTTCCCTCCTCCTTTGACCAGCCCAAGCTACGAGGCTGAATTGAGAGGCCAATGAGAGCCGCCGCAGTCACTTTCATCCGTCTCTCATCGAATGGAAACCCAGCAAAGCGGGGTTTGTCGGTAGCAGGCCAGGTGTTCGCGTTCGTGGAGATCCTCACCCGTTTGACAGTGCTAGCTGGCCCGTTTAGTGTCAACTGCCACCTAGGGGAGGGAACCAAGGTTCAGGCTTTGGTGGCATTTGGGGAGCCGGGTGGGATCCGAGCGGTTTCGCACGCCGCGACCATTGCCACGCGGTAGAGGGTTCTCTCCCTGCCCGAGGAGCACGCTTCGGCGGGTCGATGAAGTGCTCTCACCGCCGAGGTCCCGTCTCCACAGCCCCGCTTTCGCGGGGCATCTCACGAGGTGAAAGGAGGCAAGATGCACATCCGGACAAAGCGACTCTTGGGGCTCGGCGCTGCCCTCACGCTTGGCGCCGTGGTCGTGATATTCGCGACCTTCGCCTCAGCCAAGTCTGGCAGCGCCCAGCACGTTCGCTGGGACATCGTCAGCGTGTCGCCCATTCCGATCGCTCCACCGCCGCCCGTTACCTTCAACCCCGGCGGTGTGGCGACTGCCCTAACCCCTGAAGGCGTAACGATCACGCTCACGGGGTCCGGGACCTTCATTGCGCCCCCGGGCGGAAACGGGGGCTCGAACGCCGTGACCGGTGGCGGCACCTGGTCGATCTCGGGGGGAGGGGGAAGCGGCACCTACGAGGTCAAGGAGCTGGTTGCCTGGGAGTTCGCCACTCCCCAGCCGCTCCTCATAGGGGGCTTTCCGGTCACCGACAATACCGGTGATACAACGGAGAGAACCAACGGCGTTGCTGTTCTGAGGATCGAGTTCTCGGACGGGAAATCGGGCGTTCTGACCGTGGGTTGTCACGGACCGGGGGCGCCGGCCGGGATCTTCGAGGGCATTGCGACAACGAAGGGATTCACGACGTATTACAACGTCCCGGCTCCGCCGGCCAACGCCAACACGGGCCGCACGCTGTTCCATGTTCGCTCATAGGCCATGAAGCGGCTACTCATACTTCTCCTCCTCGTCGTGATCCTCGTGCCGTCGCACGCGGTCGCGGCGGGCTCGGTCCAAGTCAACGGCGGCGGGCGGGGTACGGTCGATGGCGGCGTCACTCCCTTCTCGCAGTTCGGGTTTGGCGTCTCGATTGCCACTGGGGGCTCGGCGCAAGGGCACTTCACGTGCCTCATGGCGGGTTCCTCGGTCTTCGCGGGCTTCGAGCCCTTGATGAAGGTCGACGGCGAGGTCAGGTCGGGTTCTGCGAGCCTAGCCGCGGGCACGGCCGCGTTTTCCGGCTCGGGCACGCTGAACCTCGGTCCTTCGGGGAGGATGCCGGCGGTGTTTCACGTCGAGGTGACGGAAGGTGGGCCGGGCGTCGGCACCTTCAGGCTGACGGTGACCACACCCGATTTTCCGCTGCCGACCGAGACAGTGCTGCACGGTCGAATCACAATCCACTGAAAGGCGAGGAACGAAAGGAGTGCGCCCGCCGCTGTCGGCGGCGGGCGCACAGGCACCTCCGCCCCTAACGGCGGCGTAGGGAAGAGGAATGATCGAGCCAATCGAGGTCTCGTTGCAGGACGGTGCGCAGGGCGAAGGCGTTCGTGCCGCCGGCTTGAGCAGGAGGGCGCTGCTCGGACGCGCCGCCGCGTCCGCCGTCGGCTTGTTCGCGATCGGAGCCACACGGCGGGCGTTCGGGTATGCGGGTGTCGCGCTCTACGAGGCGGTCGCGCCGGGGACCAGCAAGCGCCGCAGCTTCGCAGGTGTCCTCAACGGACTCACGCGTGCGCCTGGCCCGTCCGACGGCGCCTACCACTGGCCGACGGTCGCGAATGGCGCGCTCGCGACGATCCTGCGCCTGCTCTTCCCCACGACACCGAGCGGCAACATCGCGGCGATCGATGAACTGGAGCGTCGCTTTGCCGGGAAGGCGCAGGCGGCGCTTCCATTCGGGATCTACAAGCGCTCGGTGGCACGCGGTGACGAGGTGGCGCGCCACGTCTTCGACTGGTCGACGACCGACGGCGGTCACGAGGCGTTCCGCAACAACTTCCCGGGCTACACGCCCCCGAGCGGGCCCGGTCTGTGGGTGCCCACGCCACCAGGCCTGCTCCCCGCGCTGCAGCCTTACTGGGGCGGCAACCGGCCGTTCGTACCGGGCTCCAGCGAGCCGTGCGCGCCCGGTCCGCCCCCTTACTTCTCGGAGAGCGTGGGTTCAGCGTTCTACGCCGAAGCCCGCGAGTGCTACGGCGTGACGAGCGGCCTGTCGCCTGAACAGAAGGCGATCGCTCGGTTCTGGTCTGATGATCCAGGTCAGACCGCTACACCTTCTGGACACTCGGTGTCGATCCTCACTCAGGTGGCGCGCGAGCTCAACCTCACCCTCGACCGCGCCGCCGAGGCGTACGCGAAGGTGGGAGTCGCGGTTGCCGATTCGTTCGTCGCTTGCTGGCGGACGAAGTACCAGTACAACCTCCTTCGTCCGGTGACCTACATCCGCAGCGTCATCGACCCGAGTTGGACGTCACTTCTGGTCACGCCTCCGTTTCCGGAATACACCTCTGGCCACTCGGTCCAGACAGCAGCCGCGGCGCACGTCCTCACGAGCCTATTCGGCCAACTCGCCTTCATGGACCACACTCATGACGCACAAGGGCTACCCCCACGGGCCTTCAGCTCGTTCGCGGCCGCCGCGGAAGAGGCCGCCGTCTCCAGGCTGTACGGCGGAATCCACTTCCGCGCCGCGATCGAGCGCGGCCTCGAGCAGGGAGCTTGCATCGGCGAGCAGGTGGCCGCGCTCGACTGACGTACGCAGCCGGCGGTGCGAGCTCGCGCCCGTGCGCAGACGCAAGTCTCTACTAGTTCGCTGATGTCCTTTCTCTCATGGCAGACCCGGCCCCGTGACACGGCGATCGCCGCGCGGAGTCTTGACGAAGACCTGCCAGTTGTACAGCGCATAGAACATCGTTCGATCGGCGCCGATGCGTCGCGCATATCGAACAACGGCATCGACGTAGGCGCTTGACGGGTTGTAGTGGTGCAGCGCGTTTCGCAGATTTTGTGGTGCGCCTGAACCGTGGAGGTAGTTGGCTGCGCCGAGGATCGCGTCGTGCGCGTCTTGGACATTTCCGCCGAGCCCGTATCGGCGCCAGGTCGCAGGCATGAATTGCATCGGGCCCTGCGCGCCGGCCGCGCTCGCGCTGCGTAACTTGCCGAACTTCGTCTCCACGAAGTTCACGGCTGCGAGCACGTTCCAGGGCACGCCGAACCTACGCTGAGCCTCCCGGTAGTAGCTCAGCAGCTCTGATGCCGGGCGTGGGTGGCCAACCTTGATTGCGTGGACGCCGATCGGAGGCGTCAGCCGATACAGCTCACGCTGCGCAATGAGAAGATCTCGGCTGATCTTCGCGAGATCTTTCGGCACCAGCGCGAGCGTGCGCGTCGCGAGACGCGCGTCGCGCGTGAGCAATCTGTAGATCCGCTGCTGGTAGAGAGCCTGCAACACCACAGGCTGCGGCGCATCGATGCTCTTTGGGTTCCAGTAACCGATCGCCTGTTCGAGATCCGCCGTTGTCTGAACGAGCGTGCGGGCCAGGGGCTCAGGCTCCGTCGGGATCGGTGCGTTGACGCCCGGCGGCGCCGCAGCGGCGCTGCCGACCACAACTAGCGCGCATAGAGAAGCCCGCCGAAGCGGGCTCAAGGCGTCGACTCGGCGACGCCGCACAGAGGCCGTGCGGGCTCTGTCCGTGCGGCCGTCCGCAGTGCAGCCGCTGGGTGCGCTCCGCAGACGAAATAGAGAAGCCCGCGCAAGGCGCGGGCTTCTCATTAGCAGGCCTGTAAGCCGGATTCTGTTTGTGGTGACCATCCCTCTATGCAGCAACCCGGTCCCTCGGCGGGCCGCCTGCTGGCGGGACCTGTTTGCCTTGCACCGGACGGGGTTTGGCTAGCCGCCGTGTCGCCACGACGCTGGTGGGCTCTTACCCCACCTTTTCACCCTTACCTTCAGCGTCTCCGGAGAATCGCTGCAGGCGGTCTCCTTTCTGTGCCACTTTCCGTCGGCTTTCGCCGCCTGGGTCGCCCCAGCGCCCTGCCCTGCGGTGTCCGGACTTTCCTCGAGCCTCGAAAGACCCGCGGTCACCCGGCCTGCGTATCGAATTGTAGCTGCGTCTCTTCGTGTCCGAGCCCGGCGCGCAGGCTCGAATTGCACTCCGGACAGGTGATCATCCCGCCCGCGTGCAGCACGAATTCGCCGCATACCAGGCACTCCATGCTGGCGCCACGGAGCAGCGCCTGCAGCTCCTGCTCGAGAGCCCGGTGGAGAGGCGCGACCGAGCTCACAACGAACGAAACACCCCCGTAACGCGGCCCAGGATCTGGACGTGCTGCGCGTAGATCGGCTCGAGCGAGTCGTTCTCGGGCTGGAGCCGCACGCGCCCGTTCTCGCGGAAGAAGCGCTTGACCGTGGCCTCGTCGGCCGACTCGTCGTCCCCGGCGAGGGCCACGACGATCTCCCCGTTGCGCGCGTCCTGCGCCCGCTGCACGACAACGAGGTCGCCGTCGAGGATGCCGGCGTTGATCATCGATTCGCCCTTCACCCGCAGGAGGAAGTCCCCCTTGAGCGTCTCGGGCACCGCTAGGTGATCCTCGACGTTCTCCTCGGCGAGGAGCGGTCCGCCGGCCGCGATCTGGCCGACGAGCGGCAGCTTCTCGAGGGTCGGCGCAGGCGCCTCGTGGCGCTCACGGCCGACGAGCTCCAGGGCTCGAGGCTTCGTCGGGTCGCGCTTCAGCAATCCGGCGCGTTCGAGGTTGGCAAGGTGGGCGTGCACCGTCGAAGGCGAGGCCAGCCCAACCGCCTCGCCGATCTCCCGCACGGTGGGCGGGTAGCCGTGTGTGTCGACGTAGTCGACGAGGAAGTCCCAGATCTCCTGCTGTCGTCCCGTCAGCATCTCCGCCTCCAAGGGTTGGATGGTCGATCGAACGTGTGTTCGCCAGAGAGGCTAGAGATCCTCCCGGACGTTGTCAAACCCGGCTCGCCGCGGATGCGGGCTTGGCCCGCGTCCGCCGCTGCGGCCTCGGATCGACGCCGATACCACCGAAGTCACCATGGCCCCGCGGAGCGGGGCCGGACTTCGGTGGTGAGAGTGCGCTGGAGAGGACTTGAACCTCCACGGCCTTTTAAGGCCACTAGGCCCTCAACCTAGCGCGTCTACCAATTCCGCCACCAGCGCTCGAGAGCCGGCGCATTGTAGCCGTGAGCTCGACCGGGTAGGTCCCCCGGCCTGATTAGAGTGCCGCGCGTGCGTGATCTCTGTGCCGCCGCGCTGGACGCGGCCACTGCTGCGGGGGCCGAGTACGCAGACGCACGCGTCGTGATGAAGAGGAATCAGTTCGTCGCGACGAAGAGCGGGCGGGTCGAACGCCTCTCGGATTCCGAAAGTGAGGGCATCGGCGTGCGGGTGCTGCTCAACGGCGCCTGGGGCTTTGCCTGTGACCGCCGGCTCTCGGCGGATGGCGCCCGAGACGCGGCTCTCCGAGCCTGCACCTTCGCGAGCGCCGCGCCGGGCAAGCATTCGCGTCACCTCGCTCCCGTGACTCCCGTAAGCGGCACACATCGCACGACGGTCGAACGAGACCCGTTCGAGGTTCCCCTCGCGGAGAAGGTGGCGCAGTGCCTCGAAGCGGACGAAGCCATGTCCGGCCCGGGGATCCTGGTTCGCCAGGCGATGGTGCGCGCGCAACGGGAGCACAAGCTCCTGCTCACCTCCGAGGGGACGGAGGTCGAACAGGAGCTGATCGAGTGCGGTGCGGGGATCGAGTGCGCAGCCGCCCGCGACGGCCTCTTCCAGATGCGGAGTTATCCGAGCGCCCACGTCGGCTCGAGCTGCCAGAACGGCTGGGAGTACGTCGAAGGGCTTGACCTCGCCGGCCAGGCGCCGCGCATCGCCGAGCAGGCAACCGCACTCGTGCGCGCCGATGAGTGCCCGAGCGGCGTGACGACCGTCGTGCTCGACGCGGACCAGGTTGCGCTACAGGTCCACGAGTCGGTCGGTCATCCCACCGAACTCGACCGGGTCTATGGCACCGAGGCCTCGTACGCCGGCACGAGCTTCCTGAAGCCGAGCGACCTCGGCTCCCTCCGCTACGGCTCGGAGCTGATGAACATCACCGCCGACGCGACGACCCAGGGAGGACTGGGCAGCTTCGCGTTCGACGACGAAGGCGTCCCGGCCGTACTCACGCCGGTCGTGGAGGCCGGTCTGCTCACGGGCTTCCTCACTTCACGCGAGACCGCGGCGCGCATCGGCGCGGGCAACGGCGGCTCGATGCGGGCAGACGGCTGGAACCGGATGCCGCTCGTGCGGATGACGAACCTCCACCTGGAACCTGGCGAGGGAACACTCGATGACCTGCTCGCCGACGTGGACGACGGCGTGTACATGGAGACGAACCGCAGCTGGTCGATCGACGACAAGCGTCTCAACTTTCAGTTCGGCACGCAGATTGCCTGGGAGATCAAGCGCGGCAAGCTCGGACGCATGTTGCGCGACGCGACGTACACCGGAATCACGCCGCAGTTCTGGGGCTCCCTCGACGCCGTTGCGGGACGCGACTCGTGGCGGCTGTACGGGATGACGAACTGTGGCAAGGGTCAGCCCGGCCAGAGCGCACACGTTTCGCACGGCGCTGCTCCGGCGCGCTTTCGCAAGGTGCAGGTCGGGGTCGGGTCGTGAACGCACGCGAGGTCGCGACAGCGGCACTCGACACGGTCGACGGCGAGGCAGAAGCGGTCGCGCATGTCGAGCACTCCGGGCTGGCCCGCTTCGCCGGCTCGGAGGTGCACCAGCCGACGTTGATCGAGAACGCGCTCGTCACGCTGCGCGTCGTGCACGACAACCGCGTCGGCGTCGCGACGACGAACAAGCTCGACGCGGCCGGGCTGGCAGAGCTCGCGCGCCGGGCGGCAGACGCCGCGGAGAGTGCGCCGCCCGACGAGACCTTTCCAGGGTTGGCGCCTCCTGCCGGCCCGCCTGCGGTCGAAGGCTTCGACGAAGAGACGGCTGCACTCGGTCCGGCCGACCAGGCTCGCCTGGCAGCCGCAGCGATCGACGCGGGCGGCGACGTCCCCGTCTACGGCTTCTTCACCAGCGCCGTCTCGGAGCTCGCGGTCATGTCCACGACGGGACTGTCCGTCCACCAGCGGATGACGGATGCGACGGCGCTCGTCGTCGCTGCAGACGAGCACGGGTCCGGCTATGCCGAACAGACCGCCTGGCGTGCGGGCGGTGTCGATCCGACCGCCGTCGCCCGGGCGGCCACAGAGAAGGCGCAGCGAACGAGAGGCGCGGGCGAGGTCGATCCAGGTGTGTACCGCGTGGTGCTCGAGCCGTACGCGTTCGCGGACCTGCTCGACTACTTCTCTCACGACTCGTTGGGCGCACTCGGGCTCCTCGACAAACGCAGCTACTTCACGGACCGGCTCGACCAGAAGGTCTTCGACGAGAAGATCTCCATCACCGACGACGCCCTCGATCCGCGGGGGCTACCGAAGGCATTCGACTTCGAAGGCACGCCCAAACGGGCCGTGCAGCTCGTGGAGAAGGGCGTCGCCCGCGGTGTCGTCTGGGATCGGGCAACGGCCGCGCAAGCCGGCGACGGCGCCGAGTCGACCGGTCACGCACCGCCCGCCGAATTGCGCGAATGGGGCCCTCTCCCTTCTGCGCTCTCGGTGCTGCCGGGCGACGCCGAATCAGTCGCTGAGCTCGCAGAGCTGGTCGGCGACGGCCTCTACATCACGCGCCTGCACTATCTCGGCGTCGTGCATCCGCGCGAAGGGATCATCACCGGAATGACGCGCGACGGGACTTTCCGCATCCGCGACGGCAAGATCGCCGAACCGCTCGTGAACCTGCGTTTCACGATTGCCGTGCCGGATTTCCTGCGAGACGTCTACGGGCTCACGAACAAGGCCTCGCTCGTGAACTCGCAGAACTTCTACGGCGAGCGTTACCCGTACGGGGTCATGGCGCCCGCGATCGCGTCCGAGCGCTTCCCAGTCACGGGCGTCGGCTCGAAGCCCGGGATCTGACCCCTGCGTAGTCGACGTTGCCAAGCACGTCTTCGCGCCAGCCTTCGAGCCGCGGCGAGACGAGGCGCGCGTCGACGACCCACCCGATCGGGACCACTCGGCCGAGAGCCCGCAGAGCGGCGTCGAGACGCTCGAGGGCGGGGCCTTGCTCGGTGGATGCAAACACGGCGGCGAGCAGGTCGCGTCTGCCGAAGTCGGAGCGGTACACAGCGTCTGCGAGCAGAGCTTCGGCTTGAGGATACGCCGCGACCAGACGGCTGAAATCGGTCGTCACGTTCCCGGCGGAATCTGCGACGAGCACGGGGCCAAGGCCGACGTCGCGCCACTGCGCGTACAGCACTCCCGCGCCGAAACGGAGCACGGGGTCGGACGGGATACCGATCCGCACTTGCACGCGCGGGAGTGACGGGATGCGTTTCAGAGTGTCGCGAAAGCGTGCGGGGTCCCGCTGCTCGCCGGAATCCACGAGCCCGAACGCGGCGGAACCTGGGAGCTCGGGCACGAGTTGCTCATAGTCCGCGCGATCCGCGGTGTCCCAGTACGCGTGGATCACCGACTGCGCCGGGCCGCCTCTGAAGACGACCAGGTCCTGCGCGAGCAGCCTTCGTGCCCTGAGACTCGCGCCGAGGACGGGGTCCCGCTGCATCGCGACGATATCGCCCAGCGGTACCGGGGCTTCGTCGAGCCGGCCGCGGCGAAACTCGTCCAGCGCAGTGAGCGCGGCGAGTCGGCGGACGACGACCGTCAACCCGGGCCGGCGCACGACGACGCGGCGCGACGAGCCGCTTACGAGGTGGAACGGCCCCGGAACGAAGCGCGGCGCCGCTGCGATTGCGGTCAGCGCGTACGGCAAACGCCGCCACGGCTCCTCGAGTCGGATCACGAGCGATGACGCTGAGGGCGCCACGATTCGGCGTGCGCCGTCGAAGAGCCATCGCGCCGGTGCACGACGCAGCCGCACGACGCGTTTCAACGCTGCCGCGATCGAGGGGGCAGATCGGCAGCTGAAGGTCCAGCGTCGGAAGTCCGGTGACGCCTTCCACGCCGTGCAGAGCCCCGGAACAACGGCTCCGGTGACGGGATCCGTTCGCAACGGAGTCGAATAGAGAACGCGCGCGAGAGTCGTCTCGTCGCGGCCTTCCACCAGCGCGGGATCCAGCGGCCAGCGAAAATTCGTCAGAGCAACGCGCACGACGTTTGGCGGACCGGTCGCCTCGCGAGGGAGCGCGCGCGGGGCTTGATCAGAGCCACATCCCGCCGCGATCAACGCGACGACGGCGCAGAGCGCTGCTACTTGAGCGCGTGAAACAGCAGGATGGAGTTCGTGACGAAGAGGACGGCGATGACGACAGTCAGCCGCGTGAGGTTGCGCTCGACGATGTGCGTGCCGCCCTGGGACGCGGGCGTGAAGCCCATTCCGCCGAGGCCGGCGTCCCGGGCGGAGTGCATGAGGATCAGGGCGACGAGACCCATCGAAAGCAGTACCTGGATGACGGCGAGTGCCTGAACCATCGCGACGGCAGGGTAGCAGCGGTGCCGAGGGCTGATGTGAAATTCGGCCGTCGTCGGAGGGCGCTCCAGACCAAGGGCAGTGCGGTCGTTCGCGGTGCATAGCGGAGCTACGTGCCGCGGGCGAACGTGCTGATCCGGCGCCGTGTCTGGAGCGTCATCCGGCCCGGCGGAATTTCATATCAGGCCTCCTCATCTACGTCGCGACTTCAAGGATCGCGTCGATCAACTCGGCCGCAATTCGATCCTTGGTCACGTAACCGGCCGCTCCCGCCTCCCGGGCGCGGTCGACGTCGATGCGCGAGTTCGAGCCGGTGAGCATCAGGATGCAGGCGCGCGGGCGCTGCTTGCGGATCTGCTTCGTCGCTTGAAAGCCGTCCATGATCGGCATGGAGATGTCCATGAGGATCACCTGCGGCTCAACGGAGAGCGCGAGCTGGACCGCTTCCGACCCATCCCCGGCGTGGCCCACCACCTCGAGCCGATCGTCGGTCGCGAGGATCGCCTCGAGGGCCTGTCCAAAAAGGCGGTGGTCGTCCGCGATCAGAACGCGGATCGGGTCTGGCACGTTGACGGCGGCCTCCATGACGCGGTTCCACCCTCAATGTGAACTGTTACGGTCGATTTGTGAAGGGGGACGAGGCACGCGAACGGATTCAGAAGCTCCTCGTCACCGGAGACAACCGGCTCAAACAGGGCGTCGACCCCGCCAAGGCCCGGCAGAGCTACGAACAGGCGCTCGAGGCCGCCCGCGAGGCCGGCTTGGAGGACGCCATCCGTCCGCTCGTCGAAATCAGGCTCGCGGACCTCGGGCGGCTCGCTCGAGAATCGCCTCCACCTTCTCCGCCTGACGCCTGACGTCGTGCTCTTCGGCCGCTGCGCGAGCGGCCGGATTCGGACAAGGCAGCGCGGCCGCGGTGCGCAGCGCTGCGACGAGCGCATCCTCGTCGACCGGATCGACGAGCACTCCCGCCTCGGGAGGGACGAACTCGGGCGGCCCGCCGATCCTCGTTGCCACTACCGAGCGCCCGCACGCCATCGCCTCGAGCGCGGCCTGGCCGAAAGGCTCGATCAGGCTCGGCTGGCAGACGACGTGCGCCGCGGCGATTTGCGCAGGCATTCGGTCGGATGGGAGCGCACCGGTGAGTTCGATGCCTGGCCGGCCCTCGAGCTGTCTGCGGAGGGGACCGTCCCCGACGAACGTCAGCGTCCCTTCGCCGAGCCGCTCGAAAGCGCGCGCGAGACGGAGCACGTTCTTCCGCTGGATGAGTGAACCGATGCAGAGATAGTGCGGCCGCCCTTCGGGCGCAGGCTGCACCGTGAAGCGCTCGAGGTCGACGCCCGAGTCGACCACCTCGGTCTTGCCGCGCGCTTCCGGCACCTTCGTCTCGAGCTCGCGCCGCAGGTAGTCGGAGACGGCGATGATCGCGGCAGCCCGGCGCGCAACGAAACGTGTGGCGGCGCGAATGCCCGGAAGCCAGCCGACGTTGCGCACGTCGCGGCCGTGCGCGGTCACGACGAGCGGCGCTCCGCCGGCCAGCGCGCCGATCAGCCCGGTCGGGACGAGGAAGTGCGCGTAGACGACGTCCGGCTGGAACCACCGTGCCGTCGCCGACGTCGCACGCGCAAGCCACAGGTATTTCACCTTGCCGCCGGCGCGACGATCGAGGACCGCGCGCTCGACCTCGTGGCCGCGCGCGACGAGCTGCTCCTCGAGCCCGCGCACGAACACGCCGAGGTCGGGGGCGGTCGGCCCCGGGTACATCTGGGAGACGAGCAGGATCTTCACCGCCCCTATACTCCCTGGCCGTGTGACGCGTCGTTGAACCGGCCCGCAGTCTCATAGTTCCTTCAGGGAGGTTCCGACCCATTGCCTGAGTCAGTCATCCACGTCCGTGAGCTTACGAAGGTCTTCAAGGTGCCCGAGCGCGAGCCGGGGCTGCGCGCGGCCGCGAAGGCCCTCATCCACCGCCAGACCCGGGACGTCCACGCGGTCGAGGCGATCTCGTTCGACATCGAGCCCGGCGAGGTCGTCGGCTTCCTGGGGCCGAACGGCGCGGGCAAGACGACGACGCTGAAGATGCTTGCAGGTCTGCTCTATCCCACGAGCGGCGAAGCCCGCGTGCTGGGGCACGTCCCCTCGCGGCGCGAGAAGGACTACCTCCGGCGGATGACGATGGTGATGGGAAACCGCAACCAGCTGCAGTGGGACATCCCCGCGCTCGACTCTTTCGAGCTGAACCGCGCGATCTACCGCTTGCGCCGCGAGGACTACCTGGCGATGCGGGACGAGCTCGTCGAGCTGCTCGACGTGGGCGACCTCGTGCGCAAGCCGGTGCGAAACCTCTCGCTGGGCGAGCGGATGAAGGTCGAGATAGTCGGGTCGCTCCTGCATCGCCCGCAGGTGCTCTTCCTCGACGAACCCACGATCGGCCTCGACGTGACGATGCAAAAACGCATTCGCACGTTCGTGGCCGAATACAACCAACGCCACGGCGCGACAGTTCTGCTCACGAGCCACTACATGGCCGACGTCCAGGCGCTCTGCAAGCGCGTGATCGTCATTCACCACGGCCGGATCCTCTTCGACGGGGCTCTCGACAGCCTCGCAAACGAGTTCGCGGCCTACAAGACGATCGGCGTCCTCCTGGAGGACGGAAACGCAGAGCTCGACGGCTACGGCGAGGTCATCTCTCGAGACGGCGACCGCGCAATCCTGCGCGTACCGAAAGCCGAGACCTCGCGCGTCGCTGCGCGTCTGCTGTCCGAGCGCGAGGTGCTCGACCTCACGATCGAGGAGCCCCCGATCGAAGACGTGATCGAGATGGTCTTCGCGCAGTCGCGATGAACGCGCCGGCCGCACCTCTGCCGGAGGAAGGTCGCCTCCGGTCGCTCGTCGACTTCTACTCCACGCAGATGCGGACGGCGGTCGTCGCGCAGCTGCAATACCGGGTCGCGCAGTACTTCTACATGCTCGGGATGGTCGCCGAGCCCGTGATCTACCTCGTCGTGTGGTCGACGATCGCACGGCAGCACGGCGGTGCGGTGAACGGGATCACCGCGGGGCAGTTCGCCGCGTACTACATCGTCTGGACGCTCGTCCGCAACATGAACATCGTCTTCGGCGCGCCGTTCTGGGAGTACCGCATCCGCGAGGGTCGCCTCGCAGGCGACCTCCTCCGGCCGCTGAACATCCTCCACTACGACCTGGCGTTCTTCGCCGGCTGGAAGTTCGTCGTCGTGGCGCTGTGGCTTCCGATCGCGATCGGGCTCTCAGCGGTGTTCCACCCGGACCTCCATCCGTCCGCGCTCGAGATCGTGGTCTTCATCGCCGCGATCTGGGGGGCCTACTTCGTGCGCAGCATGTTCCAGGCCACGATCGGGATGTTGAATTTCTGGACGACCCGGGGAGCCGCGATCTTCGACCTCTACATGGCAACCGAGATGCTGCTCTCCGGCAGGCTTGTCCCGTTGCGGCTGATGCCGGGCTGGGTGCAGACGCTCGCGGATTTCCTACCCTTCAAGTGGACGTTCGGCTTCCCGATCGAATCACTGGTGAGCAACCTCTCGACACGCGCCCTGCTACTGGGACTCGGCGCGCAGGTGATGTGGACGGCAATCGGGTACGTGCTCTTCACGTTCGCGTGGCGGGCCGCGATCAAGCGCTTCTCGGCGGTGGGCGCGTGAACACGTTTCGTGTGGGCTGGCTGTACTTCAAGGTCGGCGTGATGAACGAGCTCCAGTACCGCGTCAACTTCTTCGTGCAGCTCTTCCAGTCGCTGATCCAGGTCGGCACCGGGCTCGTGATGCTCTCGCTCGTGTACTCGCACACGACAGAGCTGAACGGCTGGACGGAGTCCGAGCTGCTCTCGCTGCTCGGCGTGCAGATTCTGCTCGGCGGTTTCATCCACACGTTCATCCAGCCGAACATGGAAATGCTCATGCAGGACGTGCAGCAGGGAACGCTCGACTACATGCTGACAAAGCCGGAGGACTCGCAGGTCCTCGTCAGCGTGCGCCAGGTGCGGATCTGGCAGATCGTCGAGGTCGTCTCCGGGCTGGTCCTGCTGATCGTCGGCCTCACCGGAGTGGAGAGCTCGATCGGCTTCGTCGATGCGTTCGCTTTCGCGTTCGCGCTCGGAGTCGGATGCGTGCTCGTGCCGGTGGCGTTCGCCGTGACGGTCCCGGCGCAAGCTCTGACATCAAGACTCCAGTGGCCGACGCTCGTCCTCTCCGTCGCCTTCGGAACGGCACTGTTCGCGTTCACCCGTTGGTTCTGGCGCTTCGGCCTGCGTCATTACTCCGGCGCGTCGGCTTAGACGAGAGCGCTACCGGCTGCTGCGACGAGGCTGCGATAGACCGACTCGCCGCCTGATCTCCTCACGCGTCGTTCCGAGCTCCGCAAGTGCGCGTTCGATGACTCGCTCGAGGCGCACCTGATTCTCGCGCCAGCGAGCCCACTCCTCAGGGGTCGTCTTACGGTAATGCTTCGCCGCCATTGAACTCCTCCTCGAGCAACTGGAGAATCCGTCCGACCTTACCCGGAAGAGTCCGCGATCAGGACGATCTCGGCAAGGCCAAGCTGCTCACGCGCGTTGCGCGTCGTACATGCCGAATTCTTCACGGAGCACATTCGAGATCTCGCCGATAGTCGCGCGTGCGCGCAAGGCCTCGCGCATCGGCACAAGCAGATTGCCGTCACCACGTGCGGTCTCGCGCACCGTTTCGACTGCGCGCTCGACTTCCTCGGCGTTTCTCTCTGCCCGTACGCGCGCTGTGCGCTCGAGCTGCCGCCTCTCCGCTGCGGGATCGATGCGGTGCAGCTCGATCGGCTCCTCCTCGCCCTCCGTGAACCTGTTCACACCGACGATCACCCGCTCGCCGGTCTCGACGTCCTGCTGCCACCGGAACGCCGCTTCCTCGATCTCACCCTGCACGAAGCCCTGCTCGACGGCGGCGACCGCGCCGCCGAGCTCGTCGATGTGCTGGATCAACTCCCAGGCCTTCGCCTCGAGCTCGTCCGTGAGCGCCTCGATGAAGTACGAGCCACCGAACGGATCGGCGGTGTCGGTGCCGCCCGCCTCGTGCGCAAGGAGTTGCTGAGTCCGCAGCGCGATGCGCGCCGCGCGCTCGGACGGCAGCGCGAGCGCCTCGTCGTAGCCGTTGGTGTGGATCGACTGCGCGCCGCCGGCCACGGCCGAGAGCGCCTGAATCGCGACCCGCACGATGTTGTTCTCCGGCTGCTGCGCCGTCAGCGTCGAGCCGCCCGTCTGCGCGTGGAAGCGCAGAGCCTGCGCTTTCGGATTCGTGACCCCGAAACGCTCCCGCATGATGCGAGCCCACAGCCGGCGCGCGGCTCGGAACTTGGCCACCTCCTGGAAGAAATGGTTGTGCGCGTTGAAGAAGAAGGAGAGCCGCTCACCGAGCTCGTCCGGAGACAGCCCGGCTGCGACCGCGGCCTCCGCGTACGCAATCCCGTTGGCGAGAGTGAATGCGAGCTCCTGCACAGCAGTCGAGCCTGCTTCGCGGATGTGGTACCCCGAAATGGAGATCGGGTTCCACTTCGGGATCCTCTCGGCGGTGTACGCGAACAGATCCGTCGTGATGCGCATCGAGGGGCGCGGAGGGAAGATGTAGTTGCCGCGCGCGATGTACTCCTTGAGGATGTCGTTCTGGACCGTGCCGCGCAACTGATCGCCGCGGACCCCTTGTTCCTCGGCGACGAGCTCGTAGAGCAGTAGAAGCATCGCCGCGGGTGCGTTGATCGTCATGGACGTCGAGACCTCGTCCAGCGGAATCTCGTCGAAGAGCAGCTCCATGTCGGCGATCGAGTCGATCGCCACCCCGGTTCTTCCGACTTCTCCCACGGCGCGCGGATCGTCGGAGTCGTAGCCGAGCTGCGTCGGCAGATCGAAGGCGACCGACAGCCCCGTCTGACCGCGCTCGAGGAGATAACGAAAACGCTGGTTCGTCTCCTCTGCGGAAGCGAAGCCCGCGTATTGCCGGATCGTCCACGGACGCCCGCGAAACATGTCCGGATAGGGACCACGAGTGAACGGGAACTCCCCCGGAAGCTCGAGCTCCTCGGGCGCGTCCTCGGCGGTGTAGACGGGCTTGACCTCGATGTCCGAGTCGGTGCGCCGCTCGTCGCCGGTGGTGGCCACGTGACAATCGTAGAGGCGAGAGGCAGAATCGGCCGGTGGTCGCAGCCGCCGCCGTCGCCGTGGCTCTGTCCTGCCGGCCGGAGCCGGGCGTCGGTACGCTCATCTACACACGCAATGGCCGGCAACACGCTTTGGACCTTGCAAACTGCCGGGATCGCGTCTTGCAGCTGGGCCCAAGCAAGGCCTCCCCCTTCATTTCGCCCGACGGGCGGTTCGCCGCGACGGTTGTCGCGAAGCGCCATGGGAACCAGGGAACGAACGCAATCGTGGTGCAAAACCGGAGCACGGGCGCGACCCGAACCATCTACCATGTTGCAGAGTCGTATCGCAGCATCCCCGCTCGACCCGCAGGGCTCCGCGTCGCTTGCCGCCGACGGCCTCCTGTTGCAAGTCATCTCGACAAAAGGTGGCCGGGCGCATCGGATCGGCATGACCCTCGGCTACTCCGATTACCTGACCTGGTGCAGCGGCCGACTGATCTTCACGGGCGGGGGCAACCGGCTCGCGACGACCAACAAGAGGCTTCTCGTCGCGTCGCCTCCGGCTTGGCAGGCACGCCCGCTGCTCGAGACGCCGAAACGAGCCTGGGTCTCGGTGGCATGTGCACCCGACGGCCGCTCGCTCGTGGCGCAGTCGCAACCGAGGAGCGAGGACTACAACTTCTCCGCGACGAAATGGGAGCTCTGGCGCGTCGGAACGAACGGCTCGCGGAGGCGGCTCACGTCGCCACCTCCGCACTCCTCCGACGAATCGCCGCGCTTCTCACGCGACGGCCGCTCGATCTTCTTCGTCCGATCGCGGCGCGGACTGGGCAGCCTCTTCACCCTGCGGGGCGAACGGCTGTCCGGCCCACTGCTACGGATCGGCTACAGCCTCGGCTACTACGGCCACCGCTGCTGGTGGCTGAGCTGCTAGCGCTCTACTTGTAGCGGTAGACGATCCGTCCGCGGTTGAGGTCGTACGGCGAGAGCTCGATCTTCACCCGGTCTCCGGGGAAGATACGGATGCGGTAGCGCCGCATCTTCCCGGCGGTATATCCGAGCGTCTCGTGGCCGCCGTCGAGGGCGATCCGGAAATAACCGTTCCGCAAGGCCTCGACGACCTCGCCGTCGAGCTCGATCTTCTGTTCCTTCTCGGCGACTACGCGTCCTCTCTACTGAGGAACGACATTGATCGCCTCGGGGCCCTTCTGGCCCTCGCGCGACTCGTACTCGACCTTGGCACCCTCGGTCAGAGACTTGAAGCCGTCGCCGGCGATGTTCGAGTGATGCACGAATAGGTCCTTGCCGCCGTCTTCCGGGGCGATGAACCCGTATCCCTTGGCATCGTTGAACCACTTGACGGTTCCGGTTGCCACGTAATTTCCTCCCTTGGTCCTTGATGACGAACAAGTAGAGGAAGGGCTGGAAAGCACTACCGGTACTCGTCCTGATTGCCCGGACAAAGTAGCAGCCTCCTTCCGGGGTCGCGCCTTTCAGGCCGGCGCCGGAGCCGTGTCTCGTAGATCCTCGTCCGTGAGAACCCACTCGAGACCCGCGGCGGCGTAGGCGTGGGGCCCGTCGAGGGTCTCCCGATCGAGCAGCGCCGAAGCGAGGTCGTCCAGTTTGGAGCGATGCTCGCGCAGCAGCGCCATGACCTCCTCGTAGGCCTCGTCGACGATGCGCCGCACTTCCTGATCGACGATTTGCTGGGTCTGCGCGGAGGGTGCAGCCGCTCCGGGCAGGAACGTTCCTTGGCTATCCACGGCCATCACCGTGACGGGTCCGACCGCCGAGCTCATCCCCCAGCGACCCACCATCTGACGTGCGATGCCGGTGAGCTGTTGGAGGTCCGACTCGGCCCCTGTAGTCAGCTTCCCGTACACGAGATCTTCCGCGGCGCGTCCGCCGAGCGCGACCTTGATCAGGGTCCGCAGATAGTCCTCGTCGTAGCTGTGCCGATCCTCCTCGGGCGAAGAGAGCGTGACGCCGAGCGCCACGCCTCGGGGGATGATCGACACCTTCATGACCGGGTCCGCGTCGGGGCTCGTCATCCCGACGATCGCATGCCCCGCTTCGTGGTAGGCAGTCCGCTCGCGATCGGCAAGGCTCAGCACGATATTTCGCTCCGCTCCGAGCAGCACCCTCTCGAACGCGTCGCCGAAGTCGTCTGCGTTGACCAATTCGTGCGCGCGGCGTGCAGCGAGTAGCGCCGCCTCGTTGACGAGATTCGCGAGGTCGGCACCAACCATTCCCGTGGTGCGCGCTGCGAGGCTGTCGAGATTGACGTCGTCTGCGAGTGGGACTCCCCGCGTGTGCACTTCGAGGATCCGTTGACGCCCCGCGCGGTCGGGAGCCTGCACGGCCACGCGCCGGTCGAAGCGGCCCGGACGGAGCAGCGCGGCATCGAGGATGTCCGGTCGGTTGGTCGCCGCGATGACGATGACGTCGGTAGAGGGGTCGAAGCCGTCCATCTCGGTGAGGATCTGGTTCAACGTCTGCTCCCGCTCGTCGCCGCCGCCACCGCCGGTCTGGCCCGCCGAGCGCGAGCGGCCGATCGAATCGAGCTCGTCGATGAACACGATCGCAGGCGAGGCTTCCTTTGCCTGCTTGAAGAGATCGCGCACACGCGAGGCGCCGACGCCGACGATCGCCTCGATGAACTCCGACGCGGACATCGAAAAGAACGGCACGTTCGCCTCGCCTGCGACGGCCCGTGCCAGGAGCGTCTTGCCCGTTCCGGGGGGCCCGCTGAGCAGTACGCCGCGCGGGATCCGTCCGCCAAGCCGCTCGTAGCGGTGAGGGTTCTTCAGAAAGTCGACGATCTCCGTCAGCTCGTCTTTCGCTTCTTCGATGCCTGCAACGTCGTCGAAGGTCGCACGCCCCGCAGAGGCCTCATAGCGTCGCGCCCGGGAACGGCCGAAAGCGCCGAGCGCCGAGCGACCACCACGCCTCATCAGGAGCACCAGCAGACCGATGAGCAGGAATGTCGGGCCGAAGCCGTACAGCAAGGTCTCCCACCAGGCGGCTGAGCTTTCGAGCGGCTCGGCGTTGATGACGACGTTGTTCGTCTCGAGGAGTTTGGAGAGTGCGGCTGTGTCCGCGAACGAAGGAATGAGCGTCGAGAATCGTTTGGAGCTCCGAGACCCGCTGCCGGTTGGCGGATAGCGCACTGGACTCTTGAACAGCCCTTGGAGTGATGTCCCCTTGGAGATGATGCGGTCGACGTTGCCCTGGCGAACCTCGTTCAGGAACAGCGGGCTGTATGGGATCTGAACGCGTGGCGGCTCCGAGAGGGAACGGGACGCAAGCCAATAGTTCAGGACGAACGCGGCCAGAATCGCTATGACAACCCACCTACCGACAGGCCCCAACGGACGACGCGGGAGTCTCCAGCTCGGCTTCGGAACGTCGGGAGCGACCGGCCGAGGAGCCTTTCTGCCGGCACTGCTACTCGGTAGGGACGCGCGCATCCACTACTAGGCTGCTCATCATGCGCGTCTCCGTCAAGCTCTTCGCGGGTCTCAGGGAGCGCGCCGGCTGGAGCGAACGCGAGCTCGACGGAGTCGATCGGGTCGCCGATGTCTGGCTTGCGCTCGATCTCGGCGACGAGCCGGAAGGTCTGCTCTACGCGGTGAACAAGGAGTACGCCGACCGAGATCGCCCGCTCGCCGACGGCGACAAGGTCGCACTGATCCCCCCTGTCTCGGGCGGTGCCTTCCGCCTCACCGCGGAACCGCTCTCACTGGATGCAGCCGTCGACGAGGTGCGCACGGCCCAGGCGGGGGCGATCGCGACCTTCATCGGCACGACCAGGCGGCAGTCGCGCGACCGCGCCGTCCTTCACCTCGACTACGAGGCCTACGAGGAGATGGCCGAACAGGTCATGGCCCAGATCGCCGCGGAACTGGAAAGCCGCTACGACCTGTGCGAGATCGCGATCCACCATCGCACCGGACGCGTCGAGATCGGCGAGGCGAGCGTGGTCATCGCCGTCTCGGCGCCGCACCGGCAGGACGCCCTTGCCGCGTGCAAGGACGCGATCGACACGCTCAAGGAGCAGGTGCCCCTCTGGAAGAAGGAGTTCTACGAGGGCGGCGACGAGTGGATAGGACGCGGTTCGTAGCTCCCGTTGGGACAGATCAGCGCCCCGTGGGCCGCCCGGCCTATTCCGGCCCGGAGCAAACACTGCGAGCTTTACGTCGCCTCTCGCCGTCGGGAGGCGGACCATGGAAGACATCGACCAGAGCCGATTCGCGCTGATGACAGCCCTAGGCGAGGCTCACAATGTGCGCCCTGACGAGTACCCCAACCCGGGCACTCTGGTCGCCATGAGTGATGGGGGCCTCCGCGCGTACGCCGTCGGGCTGCTCCAGCTGCTGGACGGGGTGCCGGGTGGCGACAGTGTCGAGACTGAGCTGCAGAAGGAGCTGCGACTCATCCTGGGCGACAGTCCCTAGCCGGTCCTGTGTCCTTCCTGTGTCCTTCCTGTGGATTGGACGCGGTTCATAGATTCGAGGGCGACTCCTCGCGCGAGTACACGTTGGGACAGATCAACGCCTCGTGGGCCGCCCGGCCCATTCCGGGCCGGCGCCGACCCTATAAGTTTGGCGGGAGCCGCCAAACGGGCGGCTCCTTACATGGGGAGGTAAGTGATGGGCAAAAGACGATTATTCGCGGCTGCGCTCTGTGCAGCCGTCTTCGCGGGCGGGAGCGTCAGTGCCGCGCTCGCTGGTGAAGTAAAGGGCCCTCCGGGCAGCCCCGCCACGGCGCAGCCGGGTGGCAATCCCAACTCAACGGGTGCCCTGGACCACGCGAACTCGGCCTGCGCCGCCAGCGGGCTGAATGACTTCGACTCGTTATCGGGACAGAACGTGTCCCAGGTTCAGACCGCGGCGGACTCTTGGAAGTACTACGGCCTGCCCAAGGGCTCACCAGGCACGCTTGGTCTCTGCAGGGGCGGGACCGGCGAACGACCATAGTTGAGGTGGGCGGTTGGCCCCGACGCTGGTGTCGGGGCCAACCTCCATCAGACTGGGTTTCATAGTCGTGGTTCGGCCGCGGCTCCAGAGCTGCCGCGGTGCGACCGATACGGGTAGGCACAATGGCCGACATGGAGCAATACCCTCAGGAGTGGCGCCAGTACGAGCCGATTCAGCCGAAGGGCTTCGACTGGCGCGGTCTCTTCCGACGGCTCTGGGCGCCGATCGCCGCAATCGGCGCGTTCCTGGCCAAGTTCGGCGTCGTCCTGCTCAAGTTCAAGTTCCTCTTCTCGATGTTCGTGTCGGCCGCGGTCTACGTCTGGATCGGCGGCTGGTGGTTCGGAATCGGGCTCGTCGTGCTGCTGTTCGTTCACGAGATGGGACACGTGCTCGAGGCGAAGCGACAGGGCCTCCCGGTCTCGGCGCCGCTCTTCATCCCGTTCATGGGCGCGCTCATCACGCTCAAGGAGATGCCGCACAACGCCTGGCGCGAGGCAAAGCTTGCGATCGGGGGCCCCCTGCTGGGCTCGGCCGGGGCGCTTGCCATCTATATCGCCGGCGTCGTCTACGACTCGAACTCCCTGAAGGCTCTCGCCTTTCTCGGCTTCTTCATCAACCTCTTCAACCTGCTTCCGGTCGTCCCGCTCGACGGAGGGCGCATCACAGCCGCCTTGCACCCGGCGCTCTGGTTGGTCGGCTTCCTCGGCCTGCTGGGCCTCGTGATCTGGAAGCCCAACCCGATCCTGATCATCATCCTGCTCTTCTCGGCGTCGGAGCTCTGGCGCCGCTGGAAGATGCGCCATCACCCTGAGATGCAGGAGTACTACCGCGTCAAACCTCACCAGCGGCTGATCATCGGAGTGCTGTACTTCGGCCTCGCGATCGCACTGGTGCTAGGCATGCACGCAACACACGTGCCGCGAAACTTCTGATGGAAGACAGACGGATCCTCTCCGCCGAGGAGAAGACCGAAGATCTCGAGCAGGACATCGCGCTCATCGCACACGAGTTCCGCGAGGGCTTCGAGGCAGTCGACAAGATCGTCCAGCCGGCGGTGACCATCTTCGGCTCTGCGCGCATCGCCGAAGACAATCCGGTCTACGAGGAGGCGCGCACGACAGGCCGCCGCTTCGCCGAGCTTGGCTGGGCGGTCGTTACCGGCGGCGGGCCCGGCGTGATGGAGGCCGCCAATCGCGGCGCGAAGGAAGGAGGCGGGCTCTCCGTCGGCTTCAACATCGAGCTGGCGCACGAGCAGGCGCCGAATCCCTACCTCGACATCTCGCTGACGTTCCGGCACTTCTACGCACGCAAGACGATGTTCGTGAAGGCCGCCGAAGGCTTCGTCGTCTTCCCAGGTGGGTTCGGGACCGTGGACGAGCTGTTCGAGGCGCTGACGCTGATCCAAACGGGAAAGGTGTTCCACTTCCCCGTCGTCCTCTACGGAAGCGACTACTGGGGTGAGCTGATCGACTGGATCAAGGGCGAGCTGCTCGCCGACGGGATGATTTCCTCGGAGGATCTCGACCTCCTGTTCGTCACCGACGATCTCGACGAGGTGATCGCACGAGTGCGCGCAGGCTACGAGCAGCGCTCGTCGGCGACACCTGCCGCCACCGTCAAGGCCGACGCGCAGTGATCGCACGGCTCTGGCACGGCTGGACGGCGCCGCAGAACGCGGACGCCTACGAGGACTTCCTGCGCACGAAGATGTTCCCGTCGATCCACCGGGTGCCGGGATATCTCGGGGCGGACTTGCTCCGCCGCGCGGACGGCGAGGAGATCGCTTTCGTCACGATCACGCGGTTCGAGTCGCTCGACGTGGTTCGAGCGTTCGCCGGCGAGGCCTACGAGCAGGCCGTCGTCGAGCCCGAGGCCCGCGAGTTGCTCTCCCGTTTCGACGCGCGTTCCGAGCATTACGAGATCGTTATCGACCGTAGCTAAGGCGGCGCTTGCGATGCCGACCATGAGTCCGTGCCGGCTTTGCCGGTTCGACCGTCCTCAGTAGCCTTCGGCCATGAGGCTGCGCGACCTTCCATCCGTGGACGAGCTGGCGCGGCAGATCGACGACCCGCTCGCCGTCGAGGCTGCGCGCAAGGTTGTCGCGCGGGCGCGTGAACAGATACAGCAGGGTGACGATCCGGGGGATCTGGCGGCGCATCTGCAGGACGAGCTCCGCGCTGCGCGCACGCCGCACCTCCGCCGGGTGATCAACGCCACCGGCGTGATCGTGCACACGAACCTCGGCCGCGCTCCGATCGCCGAGGCCGCAATCGACCGTGTGCGCGAGATCGCGCGGGGCTACTCGAACCTCGAATACAACGCCGCGACCGGTGAACGCGGCTCTAGGCAGGACCACGTCGCCGGCAGCCTCCGCCGCCTGACCGGCGCCGAGGCGGCGCTCGTCGTCAACAACAACGCAGCCGCAGTCCTGCTCGCGCTCGCCGCGCTCGCCGAAGGCCGCGAGGTACTGGTGTCGCGCGGAGAGTTGATCGAGATCGGCGACGGCTTCCGAATTCCCGACGTGCTCGAGCGGTCGGGCGCGCGGCTGCGAGAGGTCGGAACGACGAACCGCACGCGCGCATCCGACTACGAGACGGCGGTCGGCCCGGAAACCGCGATGCTATTGCGGGTGCACCAGTCGAACTTCCGTGTCGTCGGCTTCACCGAGCAGCCTTCGTTGCGCGAGCTGGCAGACGTCGCCCGCCGTCACAACCTGCCGCTCGTCGACGATCTCGGCTCCGGCGCGCTGGTGGACATCGGTGACGAGCCGACAGCACGCGCAAGCCTGGCTGCCGGCGCCGACCTCGTGTGCTTCTCCGGCGACAAGCTGTTGGG
>WNGE01001621.1_pt1 | contig 28360 bp, 20 predicted proteins | sample 5400651 | NCBI WGS metagenome assembly WNGE01 (sample SAMN13153370, study PRJNA577476) | soil metagenome | isolation source: 60 cm soil or saprolite under grassland replicate 2 | place: USA:California | collected 2016-06-15 | reverse complement strand
CCTGCCGCGCCTCGCGCTCGCCCTTCTGCACCATGTGCACGATCTTGCGGAACTCCTGGATCTCGAGCCCGGTCTCGGTCGCGAGCGCGTGGATGTTGCCGCGGATCTCCTTGATGCGGTCCTTGTCGCGGGCGACGAGATTCTTCCAGCCCTTGGCCGAGAGCTTGGACACGCGGTTGAGCCAGCGCGGGTCGAGCTCGGAGTTCAGGTAGTTCTTGAGGAAATCCTCGCGGGAGACGCCGTAGCTCTCCGAGAGCCGCATCAGGCGGCCCTCGTAGCTCACCAGGCGCTTGTTGATGTCGTAGAGTTGCTCGACCAGCGCATCGATGCGCGCCTGGTTGAGGCGGAGCGATTTCACCTCGGCGATCAGCTCTTCCTTGAGCTTCTTGTACTTGCGTTCCTGCGCGGGCGAGAGCGATTCGTTGCGCAGCCGATTCTCGATGTCCTGGTCCTGCAGGCGTCGCAGCCTCTTGTAGGTGTCGGCGATCTTGTCGAAGGTCTCCACCACCTTGGGCTTGAGCTCGGCCTCGATCGCGGCAAGCGAGAGCGAGTTCTCGAGATCGTCGTCGTCGAGCTCCGCCTCGCCCATCGGGACTTCCTCGCCCGAGGCGCCATTGCCGGATTCCGCGCCCGCTGCCTTGAACGGGGTGGGACCGGCGGGCGCGGCCGGCGGCGCCGCCATCGCAGGGGGAGGCGGGGGATTGGCCGCGGGCGCGGCGGCCGCAACCGGCGCGCCCGGAACCCCGATCTGGCCGGCTACACCCGGCCCGGCGGCCGGGTCGCCCGGCGCGCCCTCGGCTCCCGGCGCACCGGGCGGGGCCACGCCCGGCACCGCCTTGGCGTCGGGCCCCGCGTAGGTCGCCTCGAGATCGATGATGTCGCGCAGGAATACCTTGGCTTCGTTGAGCTCGTCGCGCCAGATGATGATCGCCTGGAACGTGAGCGGGCTCTCGCACAGCCCGGCGATCATCGCCTCGCGGCCGGCCTCGATGCGCTTGGCAATGGCGATCTCGCCCTCGCGGGAGAGCAGCTCGACCGAGCCCATCTCGCGCAGGTACATGCGGACGGGATCGTCGGTGCGCTCCGTCGGCTCGGCTTTCTCGGGCTTGGCCGGGGTGGCGCGGACGACCTCGACGAGCTCGCCGTCGGGCTCCTCCTCCTCGGGCTCCTCCGCGCGGGGCTCCTCCCCTTCCTCCTGCTCGGTCTCCTCGGACTCGACGACGTTGATGCCCATCTCGTTGAGCATCGCCAACGTGTCCTCGATCTGCTCGGAGGTGACCTCCTCGGACGGCATCACCGCGTTGAGCTGCTCATAGGTGACATAGCCGCGCTTCTTGGCGCTCTTGATCATCTTGCGGACGGCGGCATCCGAAAGGTCGAGCAGCGGGCTGTCCGGGGTCTCGGGGGCTTCCTTCTCCGGCGCCTCGTCCTTGGCCTGTTGCGGCTTCGCCTTGGCGGCGGCGCGCTTATCGGGAGCGGGGCGCTTCGTCTTCACTGCCATGTTTCGATCCTTCGTCGCGGTCTTGCCAGCCATGACCAAAATCTCAAAAATTCGAGCCGTTTCTTGCAGGTCCGGCCGGAATTGCTTCCCTGCCCGATGGAGGGACCGCCCCAGTGCCGTTCGCGAGCCGCTAGGCTCGCGGGCTTTCCGACCCGCCCCGGAACTTTGTTGCGCCCCTACCCTAAGGGGGTTCCCCGATGGGGTTCCAAGTCCGTTCCGGCCGTGCCCGTCCTACTCCCCCGGCCCGCAACCCGGGTACCAATCGACAGTCAAAAAGGGCAGCGCCGTGGCGAGCGCCACCCCCCGGTCCCGATCGGGTCCGAATCCCAAGTCAGGTCCAAGTCTCGCCGGGCCCCGTAAAGCCCCGATTAACCCTACCCGATACACCGGCAGGGCCCCGCGTTTATTCCCGTACGGCGCCTGCGGGCCGGCTTAGAAGCTGCGCGCCGGACGCCCCGAAGAGGCGCCGAACCCCTCGATCAGCGCCTCGGTGCCCTCGACCGCCGCGAGCCGCTCCTGCACGTCGCGCAACCAGAGGAAATTCTCCTCGTTGGGCTCGCTCCCCAGGGCCTGCTCTGCCGATTTGAGCTCCTTATGTAACGTACGGGTCCTTCGATGCAAGGTGAGAACGTGGGTCCAGAAGGCCGCGACGTCTTCGGGCGCCGCCCCGCTCCGGGCCGGCCAGTCCGACCCATGGGTGATCGCCTTCTCGACCCGGGCCAGCACGCCGCCGAGATCGAGCGCCGCGAGCGCGGCGCGCATGGTATCGCTGTCGTGCACCGAAGCTCCGATGATGTCGAGCACGGCGCGGCGCAGCCGGTCGGCGTCGGAATGGCGCAGCTCGATCTCGGCCAGCTCCTCGGCGTGGGCCTCGAGCAGCCAAGGATGGTTGACGACCGCCAACAGGATCAAGGCCTCGCGCGGCGGCAGCCCGGTGCGGAAACCGCGCACGATCGGGCTCGTGGCGAAGCGTGCGCTGCGCGGGCCTGAAATTTCGCGAAAACCCGGCTGTCCCGAACGCGATCCCGATCGCCAGTCCTTGCCGCGGCGCGAGGAATCGCGGGTCAAACCGCGGTTGCGGTCCGGCGCCGACGGGGGCGCCAGGAGGCGCTGCAGGCGACCCTCGAGATCCTGGCGGTAATACCGGCGCACCGGCTCGTCGCCGATCGTGCCGGTCACTTCGGCGATGCGCCGCTCCAGCGCCGCGCGGCGCTCCGGCGTATCGAAGCTGCCGGCCTCGGTCTCGCGCAGCCACAGCAGGTCCGAGAGCGGCCGCGCGCCGAGGATCACGTCCTCGATCGCGGCGCGGCCGCCCGAACGGAACAGATCGTCGGGGTCCTGGCCTTCGGGCAGGATCGCGAATTTCAGGCTCTTGCCGGGCTTGAGCTGCGGCAGGGCGAGGTCGATCGCCCGATAGGCTGCGCGCGTTCCCGCCTTGTCGCCATCGAAGCAGAGCACCGGCTCGTCGCTCATCCTCCACAACAACGCGAGTTGGTCTTCGGTCAGCGCGGTGCCGAGCGGCGCGACCGTCGCCTCATAGCCGGCCGCCACCATGGCGATCACGTCGATATAGCCCTCGACCGCGACCACCGTCGCGCCCTGGTGCGCGGCGCTGCGCGCGGAAGCGCCGTTGTAGAGGGTCGAGCCCTTGTGGAAGAGCGGCGTCTCCGGCGAGTTGAGGTATTTGGCCTGCGCGTCCTTCTCCATCGCGCGACCGCCGAAGGCGATCACCCGGCCGCGCCAGTCGGTGATGGGAAACATCACGCGGTCGCGGAACCGGTCGAACGGGACGGCGATATCCTCGCCCGCGATCAAAAGCCCGGCCTCGATCATGTCCGGAACCGGAACGCGATGGGCGCCGAGGTGCTCCTTGAGCGCATAGCGCTCGGCTCCGGCATAGCCGAGCCGGAATTTGAGTTGCGCGGCGGGCTCGATGCCGCGATCGGCGAGATAGCCGCGCGCCTTGGCGCCGGCCCGGGAAGCGAGGGTCGATTCGAAGAATTTCGCCGCAAGCTCGAGCACGTCGTGGAGGGTCTTGCGGCGCTCCTCGCGCGCTTCGGCCTCCTTGGAGAGTTTCGGCACCGGAACGCCTGCCAGCGAGGCGAGCCGCTCCACCGCCTCCGGGAACGTCACGCCTTCTGTCTCCATCACGAAGTCGAAAATGTTGCCGTGCTTGCCCGAGGAGAAATCGTGAAAAAATCCCTTTTGGTCGTTGACCGTGAACGAGGGGGTTTTTTCCTGATTGAACGGCGAGAGGCCGACCCATTCGCGGCCGCGCTTCTTCAATTTCACCCGCCGGCCGACGACGTCGGAGACCGGAAGCCGGGCGCGCAATTCGTCGAGGAACTGGGGCGGAAAGCGCATGGAGTTTCGGGCGACTCAGCGGGACCGTTTTGAATATACGGCGAATGCGGCCGGGGGCCGACGCCGGCGGGCTTGTCCCGGCTATCCACAGGCGATTGACGTCTCAGGCATACAGATGTATATATACGAGGCGTCTGTGCGGCGGACACCTGAGCTTCCGATAGGGAGGCCGGCGGTTTGTCGGCTGCATCGATGGACGAAGACGTTCAAGCGCTGTTCGCGCGGATAAGCGGGTTCGGATGGCACGAGAAAAAACGTGAAAGCAACCTGCGTGACCACAGAATCGATTTCGCGGACGTGAGAGCGATCTTCGACGGCTATACGTTCATCCGTCGATCCGATCGCCGCGGCGAAATCAGGTACCAGATATTTGGATATGTGCATGGTCAGGAAGTCGCAGTCGCATGCACCCTCCGTGAAGGCCAGTGCTGGATCATCTCGGCACGGAGGGCACGCAAAGACGAGAGACAAAAATATTACCTGGGTCTCGAGGGACGATCCCCGGCGGGGGAAGACTGATTGGGCGGCTGTTGCCGCACTGACTGACGAGGAGATCGAGGCGGCGGTTCGCAAGGATCCCGATGCGGTGCCGCTCGATTTCGACTGGTCCGAGGCGGTGCTGGTGATTCCGCCGAAGAAGAAGGCGATCTCGATCCGGGTCGACGAGGATGTGCTCGATTTCTTCAAGCAGGACGGCACCGGCTATCAGCGCCGCATGAACGCGGTGCTGCGCTCGTACATGGAGCAGAGGCGCAAGAAGCGGGCGTGACGCGCTTTTCCCTCCGGGGGGGAGGGGCGAGGACCGCAGGTCGAGCCGGGTGGGGTGAACAGGATCATTGGGCGGGTGAAGCATCACAAATCCCCACCCGACCCCCGCTGACGCGGGAGCCACCCTCCCCTTCGGGGAGGGATCAATCCGCGAGCCGCGCCTTCACCAAGGCGCTCGCCTTGGCGAAATCCATCTTGCCGGAATGGTGCGCCTTGAGCGCCGCCATGACCTTGCCCATGTCCTTCATGCCGGCGGCGCCGGCTTCTTCGACCGCGGCTTCGATCGCGCCGCGCATCTCGGCGTCCGACATCTGCTGCGGCAGATAGGCCGCGATGATGTCGATCTCCTCGCGCTCCTGCGCGGCGAGCTCGGACCGCCCGCCCTTCTGGTAGAGCTCCACCGATTCCTGGCGCTGCTTGATCATCCTCTGCAAGAGCAAGAGCAGCTCGTCGTCGGACAGCGGTCCCTTGCCGTGCCCGCGCGCCTCGATGTCGGCGTTCTTTAGCGCCGAATTGACGAGGCGGAGCGTCGAGACGCGGCGCTTGTCACCGGCCTTCATGGCCTGTTTCAAGGCATTGTTGATGTCGTCGCGCAGCACGATCGATCTTCCGGAAACCGCCCGATCCCGGCCCTTGCCTCGCCGGATAGAATACGCAAGTAAGGGCCCATGACCGAAAGGCAAGCGAGTTCCGGCTGGGTCGAGACGACGCCGACCGCCGTGCTCGTGCTAGCCGACGGCACCTTGCTGCAAGGGTTCGGGCTCGGCGCCACCGGCCATGCGGTCGGCGAAGTGTGCTTCAACACCGCGATGACCGGCTACGAGGAGATCCTCACCGATCCCTCCTACGCCGGTCAGATCATCACCTTCACGTTCCCGCACATCGGCAACGTCGGCACCAACGAGCAGGACATCGAGACCGTCAATCTGGCGGCGACCCCCGGCGCGCGCGGCGTGATCCTGCGCACCGCGATCACCCAGCCGTCGAGCTACCGCGCCACCCGCCATCTCGACCAATGGCTCAAAAGCCGCGGCATCATCGGGCTCTGCGGCATCGACACGCGGGCGCTGACCGGCCGGATCCGCGAGAAGGGCATGCCCAATGCGGTGATCGCCCACGCGCCCTCGGGCAAGTTCGATCTCGCCGGACTCGAGGCCGAGGCCCGCGCCTGGCCGGGGCTCGTCGGCATGGATCTCGTGCCGATGGTGACCAGCGCCCAGCGCTTCACCTGGGACGAGACGCCGTGGCGATGGGGCAAGGGCTACGGCCGGCAGGAAAATCCGCAATTCCACGTGGTCGCGCTCGATTACGGCATCAAGCGCAACATCCTGCGCCTGCTCGCCGGCACGGGCTGCAAGGTCACGGTGGTGCCGGCGCAGACCTCGGCCGAGGACATTCTGGCGCTCAAACCCGACGGCGTGTTTCTGTCCAACGGCCCCGGCGATCCGGCCGCGACCGGCGAATACGCGGTGCCGGTGATCCGCAGCGTGATCGACGCCGGCATCCCGACCTTCGGCATCTGCCTTGGCCATCAGATGCTGGGCCTCGCGGTCGGCGCCAGGACGGTGAAGATGCACCAGGGCCATCACGGCGCGAACCATCCGGTCAAGGACCTCACGACCGGCAAGGTCGAGATCACGTCGATGAACCATGGCTTTGCGGTCGATCGCGCCACCCTGCCGCCGGACGCCACGGAAACCCACGTGTCGCTGTTCGACGGCTCGAATTGCGGGCTGGCGCTCAAGGACCGGCCGGTGTTCTCGGTGCAATATCATCCCGAGGCTTCGCCCGGCCCGCGCGACAGCCATTATCTGTTCGCGCGCTTCGTCGAGCTGATGCGCGCGCACAAGGGGTGACCCTATTTACTCGGAGTCGTCATTCCGGGGCGCGCCGCAGGCGCGAGCCTGCAACTCATGGACACTGAGCGCCGAAGGGCACGGCCCGTGGCCATGGATCCCGGGTTCGTCGCAGAGCCTGCCCCGGACCACGATCCGGGGCTCGGGCCCGGGATCACGAGGAACTGCATCGCTCCTTCGTCATTGATGCCTTAGAGTTTCCGCCCATGCCGCAGGCCGCGCACAAAAGCGATCCGGTCACGCCCGTCACGATGCGGTTCGGTGACGACGGCACGGTTCCCAACAATCCGACGCTGCCGTTGCTCGTCTATCGCGGCGCGATCGATGTTTCGGGCCAAAAGGATCCGGCGGCGCTCGTCGAGCGCATTCTGGCCGAGAACGGCTGGAGCGATTCGTGGCGCAACGGCATCTATTCGTTCACGCATTTCCATTCGATGATCCACGAAGCGCTGGGCGTCGCCGCCGGCCGCGCTCGCGTGCGGTTCGGCGGCAAGTCCGGCGAGGAGCTCGAGATCGAAGCCGGCGACGTCGCGGTGCTGCCCGCCGGCACCGGGCATCAGCGCGTCGCGGCGAGCCGCGACTTCCTCATCGTCGGCGCGTATCCGGCGCAGGGAACCTACGATCTTTGCCGCGCCACGCCGGCCGAGCACGCACGCGCGAAAGCGCTCATTCCCCAGGTTCCCCTTCCCGACGCCGATCCGGTCTACGGCAAAGACGGGCCGTTGCGAAAGCTCTGGCGCGGTTAGCTCGTCACCGATCTGCCCTTCATCCTACTGATCGAATCCGCAAAACGCCTGGCGCACATTGGGGCTTCGCCTATATTCGCGCGCCGACCAGCCGGGGACCAAGCCATGGGCGATTGGATCGCCTTCTGGGATTCCGAGCACTCTCTCTACGTCAACGCGCGCCACCGCGACGTGCATTACCGCACGATCGCAGAGGACATTGCCGGCTATATTCCCTCCTCCTCGGCAGTGATCCTCGATTACGGGTGCGGCGATGCCTTGCACGCCGACCGCATAGCCGCCGCGGCGAGAAAACTGATCCTCGTCGAGGCGGCCCCACAGGCGCGCGCGAGACTCGCCGGCAGATTTCAGGGTCATCCTGCGATCGAGGTGCTGGCACCCGACGCCATCCGCGAGCTCCCCGACCGCTCGCTCGATCTCGTGGTCATGAACTCGGTCGCGCAATATCTCGCGACATCCGAGCTTTCTGCGCTGCTCATCTTGTTCCGGCGGCTGCTCCGGCCGGCAGGGCTTCTCGTGATCGGCGACGTGGTGCCGCCGCACACTTCGCTCCTGACCGATGCGATGGCCCTCCTCAACTTTGCCGCCGCAAACGGTTTCCTCGCGGCTGCGCTCCGCGGTCTGGCGCGCACGGTGCTTTCCGACTACCGGCAGTTGCGCTCGCGGCTCGGGCTATCGCGTTACGGCGAAGCCGGGATGATCGAAAAGCTCGAGCAAGCCGATTTCCTCGCGGCCCGCGCGGAAACCAACATCGGTCACAATCAATCCCGCATGACCTTCGTGGCACGGCCGAAGTGAATCTTGCTTTACCTCCCCTGCAGGGGAGGTCGATCGCGCGCAGCGCGATCGGGTGGGGTGCAGCAAGATCCCGCCCCGCGCTTCGCGCGCGACCCTCCCCGGCGGGGAGGGAAAGGCCCAAACCCTTCCCTCTCCGGCGATTCTGGGCTAAGGCAGCGCCGCCGCGCGAAGTCCGCGGCGCGGGGCTGACGCAGGCGCGCGTTCGACGCCGCCTTTTTTTGTGCCCGGATGGCGAGCCAAGCGATGCCCAGACGCACCGACATACGCTCGATCCTGATCATCGGCGCCGGGCCCATCGTCATCGGTCAGGCCTGCGAGTTCGATTATTCCGGCACCCAGGCCTGCAAGGCGCTCAAGGCCGAGGGCTACCGCATCGTGCTGGTCAATTCCAATCCGGCCACGATCATGACCGACCCCGACCTGGCCGATGCGACCTATATCGAGCCGATCACCCCGGAGATCGTCGCGAAGATCATCGAGGCGGAACGGCCGGACGCGCTGCTTCCCACCATGGGCGGGCAGACCGCGCTCAATTGCGCGCTCAGCTTGCGAAAGATGGGCGTGCTGCAGAAATTCCGGGTCGAAATGATCGGCGCCACCGCCGAGGCGATCGACAAGGCCGAGGACCGCGAGCGGTTCCGCGAGGCGATGCACCGGATCGGGCTCTCCACGCCGCGCTCGCATCAGGTCAAAACCCTGGTCGCCGCGCTCGAAGCGCTCGACGACATCGGATTACCCGCCATCATCCGCCCGTCGTTCACGCTCGGCGGCACCGGCGGCGGCATCGCCTACAACAAGTCGGAATTCATCGAGATCGTCGAGCGCGGCATCGACGCCTCGCCGACCAGCGAGGTGTTGATCGAGGAATCCGTGCTCGGCTGGAAAGAGTTCGAGATGGAGGTGGTGCGCGACAAGCACGACAATTGCATCATCGTCTGCTCGATCGAGAACCTCGATCCGATGGGGGTGCACACCGGCGATTCCATCACGGTCGCGCCGGCGCTGACCCTGACCGACAAGGAATATCAGATCATGCGCGACGCCTCGATCGCGGTGTTGCGCGAGATCGGGGTGGAGACCGGCGGCTCGAACGTGCAGTTCGCCGTGAACCCCGCCGACGGCCGCCTGGTCATCATCGAGATGAATCCGCGGGTGTCGCGTTCCTCCGCGCTCGCCTCGAAGGCGACCGGCTTTCCCATCGCCAAGGTCGCGGCCAAGCTCGCGGTCGGCTACACGCTCGACGAGGTGGCGAACGACATCACCGGCGGCGCCACGCCCGCCTCGTTCGAGCCGACCATCGATTACATCGTTACCAAGGTCCCGCGCTTCGCATTCGAGAAATTTCCCGGGGCCGAGCCGATCCTGACCACGTCGATGAAATCCGTCGGCGAAGCCATGGCGATCGGCCGCACGTTCCAGGAGAGCCTGCAGAAGGCGTTGCGCTCGCTGGAGACCGGGCTGACCGGGCTCGACGAGATCGAGATCGAAGGCCTCGGCCAGAGCGACGACAAGAACGCAATCCGCGCCGCGCTCGGCACCCCCACGCCGGATCGTCTGCTGAAAGTGGCGCAGGCGATGCGGCTCGGCGTTTCCGACGAGCAGATCCACGCCTCGTGCCGGATCGATCCGTGGTTCCTGGGCGAAATCCGCGGCATCGTCGAAATGGAGGCGCAGATCCGGACCAAAGGCTTGCCGACGAGCGCCGCGACGTTTTGCGAGCTCAAGGCCATGGGCTTCGCCGACGCCCGGCTCGGCAAGCTCGCCGGGCTCGATGCCGAGGAGGTGGCGCGGCGGCGACGCGCGCTCGGCGTGCGCCCGGTGTTCAAGCGCATCGATACCTGCGCGGCCGAGTTCGCCTCGCCCACCGCCTATATGTACTCGACCTACGAGACGCCGTTCGCCGGCCGGGCGATCGATGAAGCCGCGCCCTCGGCGCGCGACAAGGCCATCATTCTCGGCGGCGGCCCCAACCGCATCGGCCAGGGAATCGAGTTCGACTATTGCTGCTGCCACGCGGCGTTCGCGCTCAAGGAAGTCGGCTTCGAGACCATCATGGTCAATTGCAATCCGGAGACGGTGTCGACCGATTACGACACTTCGGACCGGCTGTATTTCGAGCCGCTCACCGACGAGGACGTGCTGGAAATCATCGACCGCGAGCGCACCAACGGCCGGCTGCACGGGGTGATCGTGCAGTTCGGCGGACAGACGCCGCTCAAGCTCGCCGAGCCGCTGGAGCGCGCGAAGATTCCGATCCTCGGCACCTCGCCCGACGCCATCGATCTCGCCGAGGACCGCGACCGCTTCAAGAAACTGCTGGAGCGGCTCGAGCTGCGCCAGGCGCAGAGCGGCATCGCGACGAGCCCGGCCCAGGCCCGCGTCATCGCCGAGACCCTGGGCTATCCGGTCATGATCCGGCCATCCTACGTGCTCGGCGGCCGCGCCATGGAGATCGTGCACGATCCGGCGCATCTCGAGCGCTATGTGGCGCGGCTCGCTTCCGATCTCGACCGGCCCTCCGACCTGGTCGTCTCCGACAAAAGGCCGCTGCTGATCGACCGTTATCTGTCGGACGCGATCGAAGTCGACGTCGATTGTCTCGCCGACGGCAACGACGTCTACATCGCCGGCATCATGGAGCACATCGAGGAAGCCGGGGTGCATTCCGGCGATTCCGCCTGCTCATTGCCGCCGCATTCGCTCAAGCCCGCGGCCATCCGCGAGCTCGAACGCCAGACGCGCGCCCTGGCGCTGGCGCTCAACGTCGTCGGCCTGATGAACGCGCAATATGCGATCAAGAACGGCGAGATTTACGTGTTGGAGGTCAATCCGCGGGCCTCGCGCACGGTGCCTTTCGTCGCCAAGGTGATCGGCAAGCCGGTCGCCAAGATCGCGGCGCGGATCATGGCCGGCGAGACGTTGGCGAGCTTCAAGCTGGAGCCGCAGCATTTCGATCCCGGCGCCTCCCGCCACATCGGGGTGAAGGAAGCGGTATTCCCGTTCGCGCGCTTTCCGGGCGTGGACACCGTGCTCGGTCCCGAGATGAAGTCGACCGGCGAGGTCATGGGGCTCGACCGCTCCTTCGCAGTGGCGTTCGCCAAGAGTCAGCTCGGCGGCGGCTCGCGCGTGCCCCGGGAGGGCACGGTGTTCGTCTCGGTCCGCGATGCGGATAAGCCGCGCATTCTCGATGCGGTACTGCTGTTGCGCGAGCTCGGCTTCGAGGTGATCGCGACCTCCGGCACGCAGCGGTTCCTGACGCAGCACGGGATCGAGGCCGCCAAGGTCAACAAGGTGCTGGAGGGTCGGCCTCATATCGTCGACCGGATCACCAACGGGGGCGTTCAGCTGGTATTCAACACGACGGAGGGGGCGACCGCCCTCGCCGACAGCCGCTCCCTGCGCCGGGCCGCCCTCTTGCATAAAGTTCCGTACTACACCACTCTTTCGGGAGCCGTTGCCGCGGCCCAGGGGATCAAGGCCCAGCTTGCCGGCGATCTCGAGGTGCGTGCGCTGCAAAGCTATTTCAGCGGCCAAGCCTGACACGGGAGACCGGGCCAGGCGCCCAGTAACGGCACGAGTTTTGGAAAAAGTCTGCGGTCGCGGGGCCGAAACAGCCCCGCGATCGAAGCTTTTTTCTGTCAGTGGGTCGGAGGACCAAGGAACGATGGAAAAGATCCCGATGACCGCGGCCGGCTATGCCGTGCTCGAGGAGGAGCTCAAGCATCGCCAACAGGTGGAGCGGCCCCGGATCATTCAGCAGATTTCCGATGCGCGCACCCATGGCGATCTTTCGGAGAACGCCGAGTATCACGCCGCCAAGGAGCAGCAGGCGCACAACGAAGGCCGCATCGCCGAGCTGGAGGACAAGCTGGCGCGCGCCGACGTGATCGACGTCTCCAAGCTCTCCGGCGATACCATCAAGTTCGGTGCGACGGTCACGCTGGTCGACGAGGATACCGACGAGAAGCGCGTTTGGCAGATCGTCGGCGAGCCCGAGGCCGATGCCAAGGAGGGGCGGATTTCCGTCAGCTCGCCGCTCGCGCGGGCGCTCATCGGCAAGATGAAGGGCGCGTCCGTGGAAGTCGTCACCCCCGGCGGTGCCAAGGCCTATGAGGTGAAGAAGATCGAGTGGCGGTAAAACTCCGGCCTTGTCGTGCCCAGCGCATGCGGGGCACCCAGTAGGCGCGGTGGTTACTAGGCCGCCTGCATCCGGGCGCGATGGCCGCTTCTTTGACCCTCTGCCCTTACCCGCCGTGCCCCAGCTCCAACGGCACGATCGGCGCATCCTTGGAAACCTTCAGCACCAGCGAGGTCTTGACGTTGCGCACGTTGGGCGCAGCGGTCAGCTCCGCGATGAATTCCTGGAACCTGCGCAGGTCCGGCGCCACGCATTTCAGGATGAAATCGATCTCGCCCGACAGCATCCAGCATTCGCGCACCAGCGGCCGGGCCTTTACGAAATTTTCGAACGCCAAAAGATCGGGTTCAGCCTGGCTCGCCAGGTGCACCATGGCGAATACATTGATCTCGTAGCCGAGCAGCTTCTCGTCGAGCAGCGCGCGATACCCCTTGATGAACCCGGCCTCCTCGAGCGCCCGCATCCGGCGCAGACATGGCGGCGCGGAGATTCCGACCCGGCGGGCCAGCTCGACATTGGTGATGCGGCCGTTTCGCTGCAGCTCGTCGAGGATCTTCCAGTCGATGGCATCGAGACGAGCGGCCACAAGGGTCTCCGGGGCTAGGCGCGGCAGCTGCGCGGCCGCATGGCAGAATCCATAGCCTGAACCGGGCCCCCGCGAAACATTGTTGCGTGGGCTTCGCCCAGGAGGCAGAAATCGGTAGTCGGTGGTCAATCAACGCACGCACCGGGGATCAAACCACCGACTACCCAACGACTGACCTCTGTCGCCTGGGTCCTGTGGACCGCGGGGGTTGCATCCCTTGCATAGCTTGGTTGAAGCTTTACATTGAGCGCCGGATGCCGAGGCGGCCGGGCCACGGCGGGCAGGACAACACTAACTCCACGGGAATTTGCCCACGGACCGATGAAAATGGCCCAAACCACCCACGCCAAGGTCGTCATCGTCGGCTCCGGGCCGGCGGGCTATACCGCGGCGATCTATGCGGCGCGCGCAATGCTCGAGCCGATCCTGATTCGCGGGATCCAGCCGGGCGGCCAGCTCACCATCACGACCGACGTCGAGAACTATCCGGGCTTTGCCGACGTGATCCAGGGCCCCTGGCTCATGGAGCAGATGGAGAAGCAGGCGGCCCATGTCGGCGCTCGGCTCATCGCCGATCACGTCATCAAGATCGATGTTACCCGCCGGCCGTTCCGGATCGACTGCGATTCGGGCGACGTCTATCTCGCCGACACGCTGATCCTGGCGACCGGCGCCCAGGCGCGCTGGCTCGATCTCCCCTCCGAGCAGAAATTCAAGGGCTACGGGGTCTCCGCCTGCGCCACCTGCGACGGATTTTTTTATCGCGGCAAGGACGTGATGGTCATCGGCGGCGGCAACACCGCGGTCGAGGAAGCGCTGTTTCTCACCAATTTCGCCGCGAACGTCACGCTGGTGCACCGGCGCGACGCCTTGCGCGCGGAAAAGATTCTACAGGACCGGCTGTTCAAGCACCCGAAAATCTCCGTCGTGTGGGACACCGTGGTGGAGGAGATCCGCGGGTCGGAGGATCCGCTGAAGGTCACCCAGATCCGGCTCAGGAACGTGAAGACCGGGGTGCTGAGCGAGCGCGCCGTCGACGGGCTATTCATCGCCATCGGACATACCCCGGCGACCGAGCTCCTCGCCGGCCAAGTGCGGATGAAGCCGTCCGGCTACATCGAGACCGCGCCGCATTCGACCGCGACTTCGGTCGCCGGGGTGTTCGCCGCCGGCGACGTCAGCGACGACGTGTACCGCCAGGCGGTGACCGCCGCCGGCCAGGGATGCATGGCCGCGCTCGAAGCCGAGCGCTATCTGGCGGCCCGGGCAGAGACCCGCGCCGCCGCCGAATGAAAGGTGCGCGCCTGAGGCGCGCAGGCATCATGGATTGGGACAAGCTGAAGGTTTTTCACGCCGCCGCCGAGGCCGGCAGCTTCACCCACGCGGGGGAGCAGCTCGGGCTGTCGCAGTCGGCAGTGTCGCGTCAGGTGAGCGCGCTCGAGCAGGAACTCCGCGTGCCGCTGTTCCACCGACACGCGCGCGGGCTCATCCTCACCGAGCAGGGCGACCTGCTCTATCGCACCGCTCACGACGTGTTCATGAAGCTCGAGGCGGCGCGCACCAAGCTCACCGATAGTCGCGAGAAGCCCAACGGCGAGCTGCGGATCAACACCACCGCCGGCATCGGCGTGCACTGGCTGACCCCGCGGCTCGGCGAGTTCTTCGACCTCTATCCCGATATTCGCATCAATCTCATCACCAGCGACGAGGAGCTCGACCTCGCCATGCGCGAGGCCGACGTGGCGATCCGCTTGCGCCAGCCGGTGCAACCGGATCTGATCCAGCGCAAGCTGTTTTCCATGCATTTCCACGCCTACGCCTCCCCGGAATATCTCAAGCGCTCGGGCACGCCGCACTCGCCGCAGGATCTCGATCATCACCGCATCATGGTGCTCGGCGGCAATGCGCCGAATTATCTACAAGACGTGCATTGGCTGACCAAGGTGGGGCGGGACGGCAAGGAGCCGCGCGCGCCGTGGTTCGTGGTCAACAACGTGCTGGGCCTGCTCCGCGCCTGCCGGCGCGGTCTCGGGGTCGCGATGCTGCCGGATTATCTGGTGGAGGAGGACGGCGGCCTGGTCCAGCTGTTCGGCGAAGTCGACGGCGTCGCCTTCGAGGCGTATTTCGTCTATCCGGAAGAGCTCAAATCGGTGGCGCGCATTCAAGTGTTCCGCGATTTCCTGGTTGCCAAGGCGCAACGCTGGAATTTCTGAAACGCTGCGTTTGTCTTGGCCCGCGGATGCGGGCCGCCCAGTATCCGCAGGCGCTTCGAGAAAGCACCACGATAGCACCCGATGTTCGGAGGCTACCGGGTCGCCCGCATGCGCGGGCGATGACATGGCGGCGGAATCGATCGGCCCGCTCACGTCGCATGGCTGGCATGCGGGCCTCCGGATTGTCGGGCCCCGCGCGCGACCGCATAGTTGCAATTCGCTGTAGGCGGCCGATGTGCAATTCCTCCCAGGTGGCGCATTGGTTCGCTGGCAGCTGTTCCCCTCTGGAAGGTGACTGTCGGCTCCGTGCCGACGCGACTACGCCGGGCCCGAAAGGCCCGGCGTTTTTCATCTCGAGGACTCGTGAGTTTCACGCGTACAATCGCTCGCCGTCGAGATCCTTGTAGAGACCGGCGACATATTCGGCGTAGCCGTTGAACAGCAACGTCGGCCGGCGCTCGCCGAGCCCGATCAGCTCCTCGGTCGCCTGGCTCCAGCGCGGATGCGACACCTTGGGATTGACGTTGGCCCAGAACCCGTATTCGGACGCCTGCAGCGCTTCCCAAAAGCTCTTCGGCCGCTGATCGGTGAAGTTGAAGCGCACGATGGATTTGATCGACTTGAATCCGTATTTCCACGGGACGGCGAGGCGCAACGGCGCACCGTGCTGCTTGGGCATCGGCTTGCCGTAGGCGCCGATGGCGAGGAACGCGAGTTCGTTCGTCGCCTCGGCGATCGTCAGCCCCTCCACATAGGGCCACGGATACCAGGTCTGGCGCTGCCCGGACGCGGTCGCGGGATCGAGGAAGGTTTCCATGCGGATGTATTTGGCCGTCGAGAGCGGTTGCGCGAACCCGACGAGCTTGGCGAACGGAAAGCCGGACCACGGAATCGCCATCGACCAGGCTTCGACGCAGCGATGGCGATAGAGCCGCTCCTCCAGCGGCATCTGCCGGACCAGATCATCGAAGCCGATTTCGCGCGGCTTCTCGACCATGCCGTCGATCTTGACCGTCCACGGCCGGATCTTCAGCGCCTGCGCCGGCTTGGCGACCAGCTTGGAGGAGCCGAACTCGTAGAAATTATTGTAGGAGCCGTTGATCTTCGCATCGGTGATCGGGCGATCCAGCACGTATTTGTCGTTGCGCTTGACCGGATAGAGCGCTTCGGTCGGATCCGCGGATTCCTCGGCATAGGCGCTGCCGGGAATCATCGTCGCGGCCGCCAGCGCGGCTCCCGCGCCGAGCAGGGCGCGGCGATCGAAGAACAGATGCTCGGGACTGGCGGCGTGCTCGGGCAACTCCCAGCCGCGGCGGCGCATCACATGCATGGACGATTTCCTTCGCGTCGGCGTACGCATCTACGGGTGTGTGGAATCAACAGCAAATCACAGGTGGATGAAGAACGCGCAAACGTCGCGCTCTCTGGTGTCATCGCCCGGCTTGTCCGGGCGACCCAGTAACCACATGGCGGCAGCGGATACTGGGTGGCCCGCCTGCGCGGGCCATGACAGCCATGACAGTAACCGGCATCACTCCGCGGCGCGGCGCGCCGCCACGATCTGGTCGGCCTGCTTGCCGGTCAGCTCCGCCATGTGGTCGAACTTGAACGCGAAGCTGCCGACGCCCGCGGTCGCCGATCGGATCTCGACGATGAGATCGCCGATCTCGGTTTCCGGCATCATCGCCTTGACCATATCCCAGCCGGGCCAGCCTTCGCGGGTATCGAAGCCCAGAATCTGCCCGCGCCGGCCCGACAGGATGGCATTGATCTTCGCGGTCGCCTCCGACGGACACACGATCTCGACGGTGTAGATCGGCTCGAGCAGCACCGGATGGCATTGCGGCAACGCCTCGACGATGCCGATGCGGCCGGCGGTGCGGAATGCCTGGTCGGAGGAATCGACGGTGTGATACGAGCCGTCGATCAGCGTGACCGTGACGTCGACCACCGGGAATCCGAGCGGCCCGGTCTTGAGCCCGTCGATCACGCCTTCCTCCACCGAGGGAATGTAATTCCGCGGCACCACGCCCCCGGTGATCTTCTCCGTGAAGCTGAAGCCGCTGCCGCGCGGCAGCGGCTTGATGTCGAGCACCACGTCGCCGAACTGACCGTGCCCACCGGATTGCTTCTTGTGGCGGCCGCGCTGGACGATGGCTTTGCGGATGGTCTCGCGGTAGCCGACCGTCGGCCGGCGCGACATCGAGGCCACGCCGAAGCGGCCTGCGAGCCGCTCGGTCGCGACCCGCAGGTGCATCTCGCCCTGGCCCCAGACGATGACTTCCTGGGCTTCCGGATTGTGCACGACGCTGAGCGAGGGATCCTCCTCGAGCAGCTTGTGCAGCGCCTGCCCGAGCTTGACGTCGTCCTTGCGCTCCTTGGCGGCGACCGCGATCGCCAGCACGGGCGGAACCGCCGCGACGCTCGCCACCGGCGCATGCGGGTCCTTGCCGGACGTCAAGGTCTCCCCGGTCCTGGCATGATCGAGCTTGCCGAGCGCGACGGTGTCGCCCAGTACGGCCGCGCCGCGCTTCTCGCTGGTCTGACCGGTCAGCTTGAACACGCCGGAGACACGGTCGGCGGTGCCGGAGGCGCCCATCAGCATCGCGCCCTCGGCGATCGAGCCCGCGAGCACCCGCGCGATCGACATCTTGCCGCCGTGGGTGGTGTGCAGGGTCTTCATCACGTAGGCGATCGACTCGCTCTTCGCGGTAACCCCGAGGCGCTTCACGGTGTCGCCGATTCCCGGCGCCTCGTGTCGCAGCGCTTTGAGCAGACGCAGCACGCCGTTGGTGCGGGTGGCCGACCCGATCAGCACCGGGCAGATGATGCCGTCGCGCAGCTCCTTGGCGAGATCGTCGAATACCTTGTCGCGCGGCGGCGGAATGTCCTCGAGCAGCTGCTCCATCAGCTGGTCGTCGTGATCGGCGAGCTTCTCCAGCATGCTGAAGCGCGCTTCCTTCTCGCGATCGAGATGCTCGTCGAGCGCCACGATCTCGGAGGGAGCGTGTTCCTTGTAGATGAACGCCCGCTCCAGCGCGAGGTCGACGAAACCGGTGATGATGTCGTTCGACCAGATCGGGATCTGGCGCAGCACCAGCGGGACCCGGGACGCCGGCTGCAGGATCTGCAGCGTCTCGCGCACGCGCTTGTCGGCCTTGTCGATCTTGTTCAGGAACACGAACCGCGGAATGTGCAGGTCCTCGAGCTCGCGCAGGACCAACTGCAGCTGCGGCACCTTTTTCTCGTCGGCTTCGCAGACCACGACCGCGGCATCGACGCCCGCCAGCGCCGCGCGCATGTCGTGGAGGAACTCGACCGAGCCGGGACAATCGACGAAGGTATAGACATCGCCGAGAAAATTGGTCGAGGCGACGGAGAGCTCGACACTCATGCGGTGATGGCGGGATTCGGCGCCGCCGTCGCCCACCGTGGTGCCTGCCTCCACCCCGCCTTGGCGTTGGATGGCTCCGGTGCGGGCCAGGATCGCTTCCAGCAGCGTGGTCTTGCCGCTCTGGAACGGGCCCACCAGCGCAACGCACCGGGGACCCTTTGGACTCGTGCCTCCGTTCTGTCCCATACGCATCTCCCTGATCGGGTATTCTCAGCTCGTACCCGCATGGAGCGTAGCGCAATGCGGGGGGCGAAGGCCACCGTCCCGCGAAGGCGCGGAGCAGCCGTGGCCCGCATGCAGCGTAGCCGAATACGGGATCACCCGCGGTTTGCGGATCGAGGTTCCCCGCGTTCGCGGGGCCGGCGGCCCTCGGCCACCGGTCGCGCTTCGCTCCGCCCAGGCTACGGACGCGATGCCGACTACGGGCCGTAGCGCAATTCGAGCGCGGCGACACCGACCGCGAGATTGAGTCCGGTCTGGCCCTGCAGGCTCAGCGGCTGCAGCGCGATCGAGCTGTTCGATCCGCCGACCAGCACGTTGGCGTTGCCGCCAACCCCGACCGCGGCGCCCGCGGTCACGCCGGCGTAATTTCCCGCGAGATCGCCCGGACCGATGTCGCGTGTCGGTGCGAACACCGCCCATCCCAGCACCGACCCCTCGGTCACGCCGAGATCGAGCCCGATCTTCCGTACCACGCCATGATAGGGCATGACCGGACCGCCGCCGGTGGCGCGGAAGATGCAGGTGAACTCGTGAACCGAGCCGATCACGAAGCCGATCGAGCCGGACCCGCGGCATTCGAGCACGCCGGCCTGCACTCCGGATTGCGCGGCGGCCGGTCCCAAGCACGTGGCGAGCGCCAGCGCCGCTAGCGCACCCATCCGCCAAGAACGCATCATGATGTTTCCCCCTGTTGAGCTAAGGTCCCCTGTCGAACCGCGGACGAGAATACAGGATCAGGCGCTTCTGGCCAATTCGCGCCGTTTTCCTCGCATCAGCCGGGCACCGATCGGGATTCGGCACATCGCAGCCGTCGCCGCCCAGCTCAGAACAAAAGTAACCGTGAACGCGATGACGCCCTTTGCAATGGCAGGCAACGATACGCCGAGCAGGACGTATTGGGTCCAGATCACGAACACGTAGTGGAATAGATAGATCCCGTAGGCATTTTCCGAGATGCTGTCGAATATCGGCCAGCGCACGCCAGCAAAGCGCAAGAAGGCGGCCACGAGACCCAAGCACGCGGTTGCCGCGAACAGCACGAAGCCTAGATCGGCGGCAATTTGCAGACCCGGCAGCGCTAAACCCTGTCCTTTCACGATCAGAGCGGTGGCAATGATCCACAGCAGGAATGACGCGACCGCGCCGGCGAGCCAGAAGGCCCAGCGCCGCACCAGCATTCCGTCCGGCCCGAGCAGGCCGTGATCGAGCCCATAGGCTCCGACCGCAAGGCCGGCGAAGAAATAGACGACGTATTGCGGCGCGAGCGCCGGCTGAAATCCGAAAGGCCCGAAATTCACCCATTCCCAAGGTGTAAAGACGATAGCCAAGGGGACATACGCCAGCGCCGACACGCTCGCCAGACCGATGAAAAACCGACGGGGATCGGCGGCGCTCTTGCCCGACAGCCGGGCCAGGAACTCGCCCGAGCGCGGCGCCAGCCGGAACATGCCGGCTGCGCCGATGTTCAGCGCCAACAGAAACCACAGGAACCACATCGGTCCGCTCGGCCAGAACGGCAATGCCGTCCAATGCGACCAGAATGCGGACCAGCTCGGGTCGAACGCCGTGACGCGATAGACCGGATAGTACGCCAGCGGCATCAGCACGGACGCCCCCAGTGCAAACGGCACGCCGACGCGCCAGAAACGATCGTACAGAAATGTTCTTGCACCCTTGCGCTGGAGACTTGGCCAGACGAACAGCCCGGAAAGAAAGAACATCAGCTGCATCAGGTAGAGAAATTCGAATGCGCAGATCAGGTCGAACCCGAGCCAGCGATGGCTGTCGACCATCGGATGCGCGGTCCAGCCATAAGGCGGGCGGTCGAACGGCAGCGGAGAAGGCGGCTGCGAATCGATATAGGCGATGAAGGAATGGAAGGCGAGCACGTTGAGAATGGCGAAACCGCGCAAATTATGCAGGGCCAAACTGGTTTTGGACATGCTCGTGCCGGGCCTCCCCTAGGGGCTTTCTACTCTGGAAGCGGTCCGATCATTTTCCGCGATGGAAAAGCATACGATATTGTTCACCGTGCCTACAACGAGCCCCGTTCCAGCCCGGTTCCGGCAGGAATTTTCGCATGTCGTTCGATCCTTGGTGGGCAAATCGCAGGCCAGACCTGCACCGGGCATTTCCGTCGGAGGCGCGGATTTTCCCCACCTGCCGGAGGATGAATCCTATATTCGTAGGAATTTAGCATTTGCACTCACATAATCATGAGCATCATGAGCTGGGAGGAGCGTTGAACCGCAAAGGGCCGCGATCATGACTTCCTCCGCCCATACCGACCGCTTTGTGCGCGACCATCTGCCGCCGATCGAGCAATGGCCCGATTTCCTGTTCTCCTTGCCCGAGCTCGATTACCCGGACCGCCTCAATTGCGTCGTCGAGCTGCTCGACCGATGGGTCGCGACGGGCCACGGCGAGCGCGCCTGCCTGATCTCGCACACCGAGACGCTGACCTATGCGCAGCTCGCCGAGCGAGTGAACCGAATCGCCAATGTGCTCACGCGCGATCTCGGCATGGTGCCGGGCCATCGGGTTCTGCTGCGCGGGCCGAACAATCCGATGCTGATCGCGGCCTGCCTTGCGGTGATCAAGGCCGGCGGCGTCGCGGTGCCGACCATGCCGTTGCTGCGCGCCGGGGAGATTTCCTTCCCGATCGCGAAAGCGCGGATCGCGCTGGCGCTATGCGACCTGCGGCTCGGCGAGGAACTGGAAAAGAGCAAGACGCTCGCGCCGGAGCTCGAGCGTATCGTCTATTACTCGGGCGAGGATCGCGCCGGCGGCCTCGACGCGTTGATGCGGCGGCCCGGATACGAGCACTTTTCGGCTTGCGACACCGCGAGCGACGACGTCTGCCTGATCGCCTTCACGTCGGGCACGACCGGCGAGCCCAAGGGAACCATGCATTTCCACCGCGACCTGCTCGCGACTTGCGACAGCTACGGGCGGCACGTGTTGCGCGCCCGCGCCGACGATCGCTTTATCGGCTCGCCGCCGATCGCCTTCACGTTCGGCCTCGGCGGACTGGTGCTGTTCCCACTGCGGATCGGCGCCGCGTCCGTGCTTCTGGAAAAGGCCGCGCCGGATGATCTGTTGGCCGCGATCGGACGGTTTCGCGCCAGCATATGCTTCACGGCCCCCACGGCCTATCGGGCGATGCTGCCGAAGCTCGGCGATCACGATCTCTCCTCGCTGCGCAAATGCGTGTCAGCCGGCGAAACGCTCCCCAAGGCGACGTTCGAGGCTTGGCGTGCCGCCACCGGCATTTCCGTCATGGACGGCATCGGCACGACCGAGATGCTGCACATCTTCATCGGCTCGCCGGAGGAGACGGTCCGCCCCGGCGCTACCGGCAAGCCGGTTCCGGGCTACGAAGCGCGCGTGGTCGATGACGATGGACGCGAGCTCCCGGCCGGCACGATCGGCCGTTTGGCGGTGCGCGGGCCGACCGGCTGCCGCTATCTCGCAGACAAGCGCCAGGCGACCTACGTCCAGAACGGCTGGAACATCACCGGCGATACCTACCTGATGGATGCCGACGGTTATTTCTGGTTCCAGGCCCGCTCCGACGACATGATCATCTCGTCGGGCTACAACATCGCCGGCCCCGAGGTCGAGACGGCGTTGCTGGCGCATGCGGCGGTCGCCGAATGCGGCGTGGTCGGCGAGCCCGACGAGGACCGCGGCCACATCGTCAAAGCCTACGTGGTGCTGCAGCCGGGCTTCGCCGCTGACGACGCAATGATCACCGCGCTGCAGGAGCATGTCAAAGCGACGATCGCACCCTACAAATATCCCCGCTTGATCGAATACGTGACGAATCTGCCGCGGACGCACACCGGGAAGCTGCAGCGCTTCGAGTTGCGCCGCCGTGCGACCGAGGCCCCCGCCTGTCACGCCTCCTAGGGTCCGCCTCGGCGTCGGCTCGACCCATCAGCTCAGGTTGCCGCAGAAGCGCTGGATCCTGCGGCAGGCCTCCTCGAGGTCTTCGGTCTTGGTCGCATAGGAGATGCGAAACGCCGGCGCCGAACCGAACGCCGTGCCTTGCACCACCGCGACGCCCTCCGCCTCGAGCAGCTCGGTGACGAAATCCTCGTCGGTCTCGAGCTTCTTGCCCGACGGCGACGTCCTGCCGATCGCGCCCGCGCACGAAGGGTACACGTAGAAGGCGCCTTCCGGCTTCGGGCAGCTGATGCCGCGGGCCTGGTTGAGCATGGAGACCACGAGGTCGCGGCGCTCCTTGAACACCTTGTTGTTCTTCGGGATGAAATCCTGCGGGCCGTTGAGCGCCTCGACCGCCGCCCATTGCGCGATCGAGCACGGATTGGACGTCGACTGCGATTGCAGGGTCGCCATCGCGTCGATCAGGTGCTTGGGGCCGCCGCCGTAGCCGATGCGCCAGCCGGTCATGCAATAGGTCTTGGACACGCCGTTCACCGTGAGGGTGCGGTCGTAAAGCTTCGGCTCGACCTGCGCCGGCGTGGTGAACGCGAAATCGTCGTACACCAGGTGCTCGTACATGTCGTCCGTGAGCACCCAAACGTGCGGATGCCGCAGCAGCACATCGGTGAGCGCCTTGAGCTCGGCGCGCGTGTAGGCGGCGCCGGTCGGGTTCGACGGCGAGTTCAGAATCAGCCATTTGGTTTTCGGCGTGATCGCCTTGTCGAGCGCCGCGGGCTCGAGCTTGAAGCCGCGCTCGAGCTTGGTCGGCACGCTGACCGGCGTGCCGCCGGCGAGCAGCACCATATCCGGGTAGCTCACCCAGTACGGCGCCGGCACGATGACCTCGTCGCCCGGATTGAGCGTCACCGCGAGGGCGTTGTAGAGCACCTGCTTGCCGCCCGTGCCGACGCTGATTTGCGAGGCCTTGTACTCGAGCTCGTTCTCGCGCTTGAACTTGCGCACGATCGCCGCCTTGAGCTCGGGAATGCCGTCGACCGCGGTGTAGCGCGTGTGTCCGGCGTCGATGGCGCGCTTGGCGGCCTCGCAGATGTTCTTCGGCGTATCGAAGTCCGGCTCGCCGGCGCCGAGCCCGATCACGTCGCGGCCGGCGGCTTTGAGCTGCCGCGCCTGGTCCGTCACCGCGATGGTGGGCGACGGCTTCACGCGCGCCAGCATGTCCGCAAGGAAGGCCATGACGTTCTCCAGATTCTGCGCCCAGCAGATGGTGAGGTGGCCGGCCGTCCTTCGAGGCTCGCTTCGCTCGCACCTCAGGATGACGGGCGGCCCTCGAACCACGGCTCCTGGTAATGCGCCGATAAATCATCGGCAAGCGAAAAGGCCGCACCGATTCCCCACCCCCCAGAATGACGGCCCGCCGTCGAGCCGCGATCGTGTTCGCAAATGCGAACGATCGCTTTCGCTGATGCAGCGCGAAATGATCTTTCTTTCACCGGCGGAATGGGGGAGCATTCTTCTCGATTTCGGGGGCCGCGGTGATCGGTCACACCATTTTGCGTGGCGATGTCATACGGTCCTTGCAATCGCCGAATCCAATCCGCTTCATGCGCCGCATTCGCGAGCGTGCGGCGGCAACGACAAGAATCGCGAGGACGGGATGGAACGCCCCAACGGCAGCTACACGCTCTATTCGATGCAATGGTCGGGTAATTGCTACAAGGTCCGGCTGGCGCTGGCGCAGCTCGGAATTGCCTACCGTCTGGTGGAGCTCGATATCCTCAAGGGCGAGACCCGCACGCCGGAGTTCTTGGCCAAGAACCCGGGCGGGCGGGTGCCGCTCCTGGAAGTCGCGCCGGGCCGCTATCTGCCGGAATCCAACGCGATCCTCTGGTACATCGCGGGCGGCACCTCGCTCGCGCCCGAGGACCGCATCGATCGCGCCGAGGCGCTGCAATGGATGTTCTTCGAGCAGCATTCGCTCGAGCCCAATCTCGGCCAGGCGCGGTTCTGGCTCACCTTGGTCAAGGGCGGACGCGAGCTGCAGCAGCACTCGCTCGAGGACTGGATGGAGAAGGGCTATCGGGCGCTCTCGGTGATGGAAAAGCACCTCGCGCGGCATCGCTTCTTCGCCGCCAACCGCTACACCATCGCCGACATCGCGCTCTACGCGTACACGCACGTGGCGCACGAGAGCGAGTTCGATCTCGCGGGATTTCCGGCACTGCGCGCCTGGCTCAACCGCGTCGCGAACCAACCGAATTACGTCCCGATGGACTGGCATCCCGCGGCCGCCGCCGCAGTCGCGCAATAGTGCGCGGCGGGGAAAGCTTCACGCGCTCGCAATCAGGCCGGGCATCGGCCTCGCCAAACGGCTGCCGGGAAAAACACGGCTCGCCAGCGCCTCCTCGTCGAGGCGCAGATGATCCTTCAGCAAGCCTTTGAGCACGGCGCGCAGATCGATGGTCGGCTGGAGATCGCGGCCCTCGTAGAGATTTGCATCGCCGAGCCCGGGCCAGTCGGCGACGACGCGGCGGCCCTTCACTGCGCCGCCGGCGAGCAGCGCCAATGTCGCAGTGCCGTGATCGGTGCCGTCGGTGCCGTTGATCCGCGCGGTTCGCCCGAACTCGGTGATGACCGCGACCGCGGTCTCGCTCCAGGCCGCTCCCATGCCGGTCTCGATCGCCGCGAGCGCGCCGTCGAGCGCGCCGAGCAGCGCGGCGAGCCGGCCGCCGACCACGCCCTCGTCCTGATGCGTGTCCCAGCCGTCATAGGCGAGCGCGCCGATCCGCGGTCCGTCCGGGCGCGCCAGGAATTTCGCGGCGGCACTCGCGGATTCCGCGAAGAACGCCCGCACCTGCGCGGCCCCGGCGGCCGGCGGCGTGCCGGGCGCGTGAGTTTCCATGCCGCCCGCGCGCGCGATCGCCGCCAGCCCCATGCGCTCCTCGAGCACGCGCGCGAGCGCCGGGTCGGTGTGGCGATAAAGATCCGCGAGCCGCTGAACGGTGTCGTCGCTCGCCGGCGGCAGCCGCGGCGGCGTCCAGGACAGCACCGGCGCCGGCCCGCGCACGACGAGGGGCGTCACCGGGCCGACCGCAAACGCTTCGCGCTGCTTGCGCTCGGCCCTGCCGGCCGGCTCCAACGCCGCGAGCGCCCGGTTGAGCCATCCGGTATCGGCGGTGCCGGGCCGCTCCAGCCCGCTTTCGAGCACGTCCTGGCCGTCGAAATGCGAACGCTCGCGATACGACGTGGCGGCCGCGTGCACGAAGGCCGCCTGCCCGGCGCGGTAGAGGCGGTGCACATTCGGCATTGCCGGATTGAGCGCGAAAAAGCCGTCGAGCTCGAGTGCCGCATTCGGCCCGTCCACGGTCAGGGCCTTGTCGCCACGCAATTTGCGCCAATCCGGATCGCCGACCGGCGCGACGGTCGCGAGCCCGTCGAGCGTGCCGCGCAGCACGATCACCAGAAAGCGCGGATCGCGTCCCTCCGCCCGCGCCGCCTTGGGCAGATGCGCCCAGGCGAACAGCACGCCTGATGCGAGCAGCAGTTCGCGCCGCGACGGCGCATGCAAATTCAGGGGCATCGCGTCATCTCCGCCGTCGTCCCGGAAGCCGCCGCAGGCGGCTATCCGGGATCCATGATCACTGCGGTCCGGAATCATTGTCGCATTCGATGGTTCTGGATCCCGGCTCGCGCGGCGCCGCGCGCCGGTTTCATGTGCCACGGCGCGTCATCTCCTCTGAAATTCCGGCGCCATCAGCAGCAGCGCCAGCGCCTGCGGGCGACTCTCGGCGCGGGCGACGGCTTGGCGCGTTTCCGCGGTGGCGAGCGGGCCGAGCGCGAGATCGACCGCGCCCTCCGGATCGACCAGTGGCGCCATCCGGCGTGCGAGCTGATTGGCGATGTCGAGGCGCTCGGCGATGCCATCCATCCAGGCGGCGCTGTCGTCGGGAAACCCCTTCGGCGCCGGCGGCCGCCACAGCGGGGCCCCGAGCAGATTGTGCGCCTGGAGCACCGGGCGAATGTCGGGAGGCGACGCGCCGGTCGCGCGCAGCGCCGCCACGATCCATTCGCCCGGCGTTTTCAGCTTTTCGCGTGGGGCCGCCCAGACCTCGGGAGAGGAAACCAGCGTCTTCGCCACTTCCTTGAGATCGCCGTCCGTATCCTCGAAGCGCTTCGCGAGGCTTTCGACCAGCACCGCCGGCGGCACGTCGGCCACGAAGGCGCGCGCGAGCTTTTGGGCCAGGTGCCGTGCGGTCGCCGGATGCCGCGCGAGATCGAGCAGCACGGCGCGTCCCTGCTCGACGCCGGCATCCGCATAGCGCTTGCCCATCACGTGCTGCGGCCCGGGCTGGTGCATGCGCGGGTTGAAGACGAACTCGCCGCCGCGCTCCGGATCCTGCTTGGGCGGCGCCAGTGTCCAGCCGGTGATCACCTTGGCGAAACTGGTGACGTCGTCCTGGCTATAGCCGCTGCGGACGCCCAGCGTGTGCAGCTCCAGAATTTCCCGCGCCAGATTCTCGTTGAGCCCCTTGCCGCGATTGCGGCCCGCGAGCGAATCCGGGCCGATCGAGCGGGCATTGTCGAGGTAGACCAGCATGGCCGGATGGCTTTCGACCGCGAGCAGCATGTCGGCGAAGCGGCCGAGCACGTTGGCGCGGATCGCCTCGCGCTCATAGGCGCCGCACAGCGGGCGCACGCCGCCCTTGTCGGCGGAGACGCAGAAATGGTTCGACCAGAACCACACCAGCCGCTCGACCAGGCCGAGCTCGGCGCCGAGCGCGGCGCCGATCCGCGCCTTCGCTTCCTCGAGATAGAGCTGCTGCGGAATGCCCGGCCCGGGATCGCGCTTGGGCTTGGCCGCCATCGAGGTTTCCGGAGTGCCGGCCATGTTCTCGGCATTGTCGGCGCCGGCGGCATCGGACGGCGCGGCGGTTGCGCCCGGCTGCGCCGGGGCAGCCGCGGCCTGCTGCTCCATTTCCCGCTCGGCGCGCTGGGCGAGCCGCTGCGCGCGCTTCTGCTGGCGGAAATGGAACGCGGCGCGTGCCGCCTCGCCGCCGCTCAGCAGATCCGGATCGGCAATGCGCCCGATGCCGGGGCGATCGAGCTCCGCCAGCAGGGCGCCGCGCGGGTCCGAGCCGATTGCCGCGATCGCGCCGATGCGCGGCCCGCACCCGAACCGGTGCAGCGCCAGTGTATCTAGGTTGGAGTTATCCTTCGGCGTCAATGCCTTAATCCTTATCCTCAAGGTTAAAATGCCCACGGGGCTACTATCGGGGCTATCGGAGATGGCAGGTGAATGAACAACACAGTCAGCGCGAAAGATACTGCTGACTGTCTTCGCCAAGCCTCTCCTATGCGTGCCACAAAAACACCGCCGGGAAACGTCCCGGTCAGGTCAACAGGAGAATAACATGCGCAGAGGAATACACGACGGGCGACAATAAAATCGAGGTCATCAGCAGGCAGGCCACTGGCCTAGAGCTCAAGGAAGGCCTTGGCATTGGTCAGTGGAGCGGAGGTGCCGCGGCTGGTCGTAGGCGGTATCAGCAGGAGGCGCGCAGCCAACATTGCGGGGCTGCTGAGAATGCCGGAGGCAAGGCCTCGGTCGCCCGGCACCTGGAGGCAGCAGAGTAGCACCTCGAGGGCGGGCGGCGAAAACCCGCCCTCACATCTTTCACAACCCCCAAACAGGAAATTCAATCATGCTGAACCCCAAACTTACGTTCGCTGCCTCGACAATCTTGCCTAGTGTCTTCACCGACGACCGCTTCCGCCACACTGGTAGGAACAGACTGTTCGGCGAGATCGACGGCACGAGGGTCGGAGTCGTGCTCGCCACTAGGTCGCAGCGGTTCGACAACTTCGCGC
>WNGE01002625.1_pt1 | contig 28373 bp, 23 predicted proteins | sample 5400651 | NCBI WGS metagenome assembly WNGE01 (sample SAMN13153370, study PRJNA577476) | soil metagenome | isolation source: 60 cm soil or saprolite under grassland replicate 2 | place: USA:California | collected 2016-06-15 | reverse complement strand
GCCATGCGCGGCCCGGGGCGAACGGTCCGGTCGCGAACGGGTCGGCGCTGGTCTCAGGCTCGGCACTCGCCGGCGGTGCCGGCAAGGTCTCCTCGACGCCCGATGGTGGGGCGGTCCCGGACGGTGGGGCGGTCCCGGGCCGCGGCGCCGGCCGGGACCCACCCGACGGTCCCGCACGGCGCGCCTCGGTGGCCGCGTCGAACGGCTGCGTGTCGTCGTCGATCGAGGCCCGCCCCGCGGGCAGGCCCTCGCCACCGCGGGCGGTGTCGGCCTTGACGGTCGAGCGCTGCTCGGCGCGGACCCGCTCGTCTCCCCAGCCGAGGAAGGCGGCGCAGGCGGGGTTGCGGCAGAAGCTCTCGGATTCCTCGTTCCTGAACCCGCAGGACGGGCAGACGGTCATCTGGCGGCCACCTCCAGGCGGTCGACAGCGGTGCGGCCTACGCCGCACTCCCTCTCGCCACTCATTATCGGCGCGTGGCGCCGTTCGGCAGGCCAGCTCTCGTTCATGGATGCCCCCACCCGCTCACCTGGCCGTTCGACCACCAGTGAGCCGGGTCTACCTCAAGGTAATGCCAAGGTATTGCTCGATCGGGCCCCACATTGTCAAGTCAGAGGGTACCGGCGCTGGCCCCGTGCTGCCCACCGGCCAATGGTCAGCGTTTCAGGCGGTCGTGGGGGGTGTGGATAACCCCGGGCAAGCCCCGCAACCCTTGGGTAGACTCGGCTCGTGCCGCTCGCCGATCAGCGGCGGCCATCGTCCAACACCCGCTCAGTCGCCATGTTTGTGGGAGCGCCATGCCGATCAGCCGTGCCGACGTCCAGCACGTCGCCCGCCTTGCCCGCCTCGCCCTCACCGACGAGGAGCTGGATCGTTTCCAGCGCCAGCTCTCGCAGATCCTGGAGGAGGCCGACAAGGTCAAGCGGCTGCCCACAGCGGGCGTGCCGCCGATGGCGCACGCGGTGCCGCGGGTGAACGTGTGGCGCAGCGACGAGGCTGGCGCCTGCCTGACCCAGGAGGAGGCGCTGTCGACCGCGCCCGAGGTCGAGCAGGGCCGTTTCAAGGTCCCACGCATTATCGAGGAGGAAGCGTGAGCCTCTCCGACCTCACCGCTCATGAGCTGGCCGACCGGTTCGTCGGCGGCGACGCCACGGCGGTGGCGGCCACCGAGGCGGCGCTGGAGCGTATCCGGTCCACCGACGACGTCCTGCATGCCTTCCTGACGGTCACCGGCGAGCAGGCGCTGGATATGGCGCGCGAGATCGACGCGGCGCGCGCTCGCGGCGAGCCGCTCGGCCCGCTGGCGGGTGTGCCGCTCGCGCTCAAGGACGTCCTGGTGACCAAAGGCGTCCGCACCACCGCGGGCTCGCGCATCCTCGACGACTACCACCCACCGTACGACGCCACGGTGGTGCGCCGGCTGCGCGAGGCGGGCGTGGTGGTGATTGGCAAGGCGAATATGGACGAGTTCGCAATGGGCTCGTCAACCGAGAACTCCGGCTTCGGGCCGACCCGCAACCCATGGGATCCGTCCCGGGTTCCCGGCGGGTCCAGCGGCGGCTCGGCCGCGGCGGTCGCCGCGGGGCAGGCGGTCCTCGGCATCGGCACCGATACCGGCGGCTCCATCCGCCAGCCGGCGTCGCTGTGCGGCGTCGTCGGGGTGAAGCCCACCTACGGGTTGGTCAGCCGCTACGGGCTGATCGCCTTCGCCTCCTCGCTCGACCAGGTCGGCCCGCTGTCCCGGGACGTGCGCGACGCGGCCACACTGCTCGAGGCCGTCGCCGGTCACGATCCGATGGACTCGACCTCGATCGAGGACGTCCCGACCGATTTCACCTCCAAGCTCGAGCGCGGCGTGGAGGGCCTGCGCATCGGCGTCGTCCGGGAGCTGCTGCCCGACAGCCTCGACGGCTCGGTGCGGGCGCTGCTGCGCGCGGCGATCGACCGGCTGGAACGGCTCGGCGCCCGGCTCGAGGAGTGCACGCTGCCCTCGTTCGAGTATGCACTGTCCGCCTACTACCTGATCGCGCCGGCCGAGTGCTCCTCGAACCTGGCCCGCTACGACGGCGTCCGCTGGGGTCTGCGTGCCAAGGACGGCAGCGACGTGGTGGACATGATGCAGCGCAGCCGTCAGGCCGGCTTCGGGCCTGAGGTGAAGCGGCGCATCATGCTCGGCACCTACGCGCTGTCGGCCGGCTACTACGACGCCTATTACGGGCAGGCGCAGCGGGTGCGCACGCTGGTCGCGCGCGAGCTGGCCGCCGCCTATGAGCGCTTCGACCTGCTGGTCGGGGCCACCGCGCCGGGCACGGCCTTCCGGCTCGGCGAGCTGGTCGACGACCCGCTGCAGATGTACCTGTCGGACGTGTTCACCATCCCCGTGAACCTTGCCGGGAACGCCGCCGTGTCGGTGCCCGCGGGGCTGGTCGACGGGCTGCCGGTGGGCCTCCAGATCATCGCCCCGGTGCTTGGCGAGGCGCTGATGCTGCGTGCCGCCTGGGCGCTCGAGCAGGACCTGGCCCTGCCCAAGCGGCCCGATGACCTGATCCCCATGCTGCGCGAGGGCGAGGAGGAGCAGGCGTGAGCGAGGCTTCCACCGTGACCACCACCTTCGACGAGCGGGAGAGCCGGCACCTCGAGCCGGTCATCGGCATCGAGACCCACGTCGAGCTGGGGACCGTGACAAAGATGTTCTGCTCGTGCCCGACCACCTTCGGGGCCGAGCCGAACACGCAGGTGTGCCCGGTGTGCCTGGGCGAGCCGGGATCGCTGCCGGTGGTCAACGGGCGGGCGATCGAGTACGCGGCTCGCATCGGGCTGGCGCTGAACTGCAGCATCGCCGAGCGCTCGCAGTTCCACCGCAAGAACTACTTCTATCCCGACATGCCCAAGAACTACCAGATCAGCCAGTACGACGAGCCGCTGTGCGTCGGTGGGCACCTGGACGTCCCGCTGGACGGGGAGCCGCGGCGGATCGGGATCACGCGGGTGCACCTGGAGGAGGACACCGGTAAGACGCTGCACGTCGGCGCCACCGGCCGGATCCATGGCGCGGACTACTCGTTGATCGACTACAACCGGGCCGGGATCCCTCTGGTCGAGATCGTCTCCGAGCCCGACATGCGCTCTGCCGACGAGGCCCGCGCCTACGCCGAGGAGCTGCGGGCGGTGCTGCTGGCGCTCGGGGTCTCGGACGTCAAGCTCGAAGAGGGCTCGATGCGCTTCGACGTGAACGTCTCGGTCCGCCCGGTTGGCCATGCCGGCCTGGGCACGAAGGTCGAGCTGAAGAATCTGAACTCGCTCCGGAGCCTGCACCGCGCGGTGGACTATGAGGCCGAGCGGCAGCGCCGCGTGCTCGGCGAGGGTGGCCGCCTCGCGCAGGAGACGCGGCACTGGGACGAGACCACCGGCCGCACCGAGCCGATGCGCTCGAAGGAGTACGCGATGGACTATCGCTACTTCCCCGAGCCCGACCTGGTGCCGATCGGGGCTTCCGCGGAGTGGATCGACGGCCTCCGCGTCCGACTTCCCGAACTACCCGCCGAGCGTCGCGCCCGCCTGGCCGAGGCCACCGGCTTGGGGTCCAAGGAGGTTGGCTGGCTCGCCCGCGACCCCGAGGTGCTGGCGTACTTCGAGGCCGCCAGCAGGGGACGCGACCCCAAGGTGGCCGCCAGCTGGGTGATGGGCGAGCTGCAGCGGGGCCTGCATGAGCATGATCGCACCATGGCGGACAACCCGGTGACGCCGGAGCGCCTCGGCGAGCTGATCGACCTGGTCCAGGCCGGCACGGTCTCGGCCACGGCCGCCAAGGACGTGCTGACCGAGCTGTTCGCCTCTGCGGCGAGCCCCGCGGCGATCGTCGAGCGCAAGGGCCTGGCCCAGATCTCCGACACGACGGCCCTCGAGGAGGTGGTGGCGACGGTGGTGGCTGCCAACCCCGACCTCGCGGCCAAGTACCGCGGCGGCAAGACCGGCGTGCTCGGCGCACTCGTCGGCCAGGTGATGCGCGAGACCCGCGGTCGCGCCAACCCCAAGCTCGTGAACGAGCTCCTGGTGCGCGCGATCGACGGATAGCCGTCGGGACCTCTCTCACACGGTCCGTTTCCAGCGCATTCGTATGAATGAGTGAGAAACGGATATGGTCTGCGCTGGTGAGTCATGGACACGGAGAATCACAACCAGACGATGGGCCCCCGGATCCTGGCCGGCCGCTACGAGGTCGGCCCCCTGCTTGGCGTGGGCGGGATGGCCGAGGTCTACGAGGGCCACGACCGCCTGCTGGCCCGGCGGGTCGCCATCAAGGTGCTGCTCGCCCAGTACGCCCACGATCCCGCCTTCCTGGCGCGCTTCCGCCGTGAGGCGCAGGCCGCCGCGAGCCTGTCGCACCCCAACATCGTGGCGGTCTTCGACACCGGCTCCCAGGACGACATCTGGTTCATCGTCATGGAGTACGTCGCCGGCCGCACCCTGAGGGACGTGATCAACGCGGAAGGGCCGGTCCACCCGGCACGCGCCGCCGAGATCTGCGCGGACGTGGCCAGCGGGCTGGCTGGCGCGCACGCCCGCGGGGTGGTGCACCGGGACGTCAAGCCGGGCAACGTGATGCTGACCACCGACGGCAAGGTGAAGGTGATGGACTTCGGCATCGCGCGGGCGAGCGCGGTGCCGTCGATCACGCAGACCGCCGCGGTGATCGGCACCGCCCAGTACATCGCGCCGGAGCAGGCCCAGGGCCTCGAGGCGGATGCAAGGAGCGATCTCTACTCCCTCGGCTGCTGCCTGTACGAGATGCTGACCGGCCAGGCGCCGTTCACCGGGCCGACGCCGGTGGCGATCGCCTACCGGCACGTGCAGGACAACCCGACGCCGCCACGCCAGCTGAACCCGGACGTCTCGGCGTCGCTGGAGCGGGTGTGCCTGAAGGCGATGGCCAAGCGGCCCGACGACCGGTACCAGACGGCGCTCGAGATGCGCCAGGACCTGGACCGGGCCAGGGCGGGCGCGCCGGTCGCCGCGGGCATGCCCCTGCCCGGCCAGCAGACGCAGGTGTTCGGCACCAGGCCGGGCTCGCCCGCGGACGCCAGGACGACGGTTCTTGACCGCAGCGCGGTCCCGCCCCGTCGGTCGGCCCGCTCCGGCGGCTATGGTGGCTACGGCGGCGCGATCGGGGCACCCACGCAAGAGCGCCCCAAGCGCTGGCGGACGGTGCTGTTCCTGCTGGCCACACTGGCGCTGGGCGGGATCGTGGCGATGGTGGTGGTGCGCGCCGTGGAGGTGCCGCCGCTCCCGCCGACGACGCTGCCGCCGATCACCACGTTGCCGCCCGACGAGACCAACCCTCAGACCACCGAGGGGCCGACCACCACGGCCGGGCCGACCACGACGACCGAGGCGCCGACCACGACCGGCGAGTCGACCACGACCTCGAGCCCGCAGACGACCCTCTCCGCGTTCGTCACGGTCCCCAACGTGGTCGGCTCGCGTGTCGGCCGGGCGTTCGAGGTCATCCAGGCCGCCGGGCTCAAGGTGTCCCGGCAGGACGTCAGCGTGAGCGACCGCAGGAGGGTGAACCGGGTCGTCAACCAGGTCCCGGGCGGGGGCCAGCGGGTGCCGCGCGGCAGCACCGTGGTGATCTTCGTGGGCACGTCCTGACGGCGGCTGAACCAGGCACCCCGGCTCCTGCCGCAGCGAGTCCCCGCCTTGGGCGAGGGACCGTGCCACCGGCCGGCGCGGCCTCGATCAGCGGCCGGTCCGGCCGCCCCTGGGCTCGTCGGGGCGCGGCGGGAACGGCCGGCCGGCGTTGTGCTCAACGGCCAGGCGCTGCAGTTCCGCGCGGAGCGCGTCCTCGGCCAGGTCGCCGAGGGTCACGCGGATCGAGCCATCGGAGAGGAAGGCGGTCGCGTCGCGGGCCGCCTTCAGCAGATCGGCCGGGACGCGCAGGTTGACCCGAGCCTTCAGCGCGGGCGGCTCCGGCTCCAGGTCGTCGAGCGGGTTGTAGGCGCTCAGGTGCCCGGAGCGCCCCCGACGCCGCCGCTGCAGCGGATCGGAGACCAGCTGCAGCAACCGCGGGCGCGCAGCCAGCGGTCCCGGCAGCAGCTCGTCGAGCGCGTTGAACGCCTGCCCGCGCTGTGGCTCCTCGACCGGTGGCGGCTCCGCCACCCGCTCGCTGTCGCTGCCACGGGCCGGTGGCAGCCGCGGTGCTGACTGGGCGACCGCCTCGAGCTTCGGCCGCTCCGACGCCGGCCCAGGGAGCAGCTCATCGAGCGCGTTGAACGCGCCCATCCTCCGTGGCCTTGCCATCGGCCGCACTCCTCGCGTCGAACTCCAGCGCGGCAGCCCGGTAGTCGGCCGCCGCGGAACTGTCAGCTGCGTAGATGGTGACTGGCTGCTTGTGGCCGGGCGCCTCCGCGACGCGGACGCTCTCGCGGATGACCGTGTCCATGACCACCTCGCCGAACCGCTCACGCAGCGCCTCGACGATCTCGCGGGAGAGGCTGGTACGGAGGTCGACCTGGGAGGCCAGGACCGCCGTGAGCACCAGGCGCCGGTTGAGCCGCACCCGGATGGTCTCGATGGTCTGGGTGAGCGCCACCAGGCCGGCCAGCGGCATGACGCGGGTCTGCACCGGGATGAGCACCTCGGTGGCGGCAGCCAGGGCCGAGTACGACAGCAGCCCGAGCGCCGGCGGGCAGTCCATCATGACGATGTCCCAGCGGTCCGGGGGCAGGTCGTCGACGGCCTGGCGCAGGATCATCTCCGCTCCGGCCTGGGTCGAGGCGTTGCGCTCGGCCCGGGTCATCCAGGAAGAGGAGGGGACCAGCTCGAGGTTCTCGACCGGGCTGGGCCGAACCGCCTTGTCCAGCGGCGTCCCGCTCTCGAACACGTCGTAGAGGGCGCGCGCGTCGACCGAGCCGAGCCAGGTGCTCGCATTCGCCTGCGGGTCGAGGTCGATCACGAGCACGCGGCGCCCGAGCTCCGCCAGGGCGGCGCCAAGGTTGACCACCGTCGTCGTTTTCCCGACCCCGCCCTTCTGGTTCGCGACGGCGACTCGTCGCATGGGCACCACCTGTCCGCCGAGGGTTCCGAGCATGCGCAGCGTACAACACTAACCCGACCGGATCTGGGAGGTTACGTCCCGGACAGTAGAGTTGATCGGTTGATCACCCGTGGCCGGTCGCTCCGGTGACGAGAATCATTGCTCGGAGGTGATGACGACCTTACCGGTGACCTTGCGATCGTAGAGATCGCGGACCAGCGGGAGGGCCTCGGACAGGGGGGCGGTGGCCTGGATGGTGATCCTGAGGCGACCCTCGACCGCCTGCTCCGCCAGCGTGTCCAGGTCCCTGATGCCCTGCTCCGGTGGGACCGACTGGAAGATCCGGAAGCCGTAGATCGTGATGGCCTTCGGGTAGAACTCCTCGACCCGGAAGGCGGACTCGGCGTCGGCCGAGTTGCCGTACACCACCACGCGGCCACCCAGGACGGTGGCGCGAAGCAGCGGCGCGAGCATGGGTCCGCCGATGGCGTCGAGCACGACGTCGAACTCGCCGTCCACCGCCGAGCCGTCGCCGGGGTGGATCAGGGCCTCGGCGCCCAGCTCCCGCACGGCGGCGGCACGCTGCTCGCTGGACGCCTGACCGATGACGGTCGCCTTGGCGTCGAGGGCGAGCTGCACGGCGAGCATGCCGACGCCACCGGCGGCCCCGGTGACCAGCACCCGGTCGCCGGCGTGCACCCGGGCCAGGCGCAGGATGTTCATGGCGGTGACGCCGGCGACCGGCAGGGCCGCCGCGAGCACCGGGTCGGCGGCGCTCGGCAGCGTCGTGGTCCACGCGGCCGGAACCGCCGCCAGCTCCGCGAAGGCGCCGCCGGTGGGGGAGACCGCGAGCACCCGCTGGCCGACCTCGAACCCGCCGACGCCCTCGCCGAGCGCGACCACGCTGCCGGCGATATCCCAGCCGATCACCCTGCCGGGGGGCTGCATGGCGGCGGTGCGGATCTCGCCCCGGTTGACCGAGGCGGCCTCCATCCGGACCAGGAGCTGGCCAGGCCCGGGCGACGGCTCGGGAACGTCCGCCAGCGACAGGGCTGGCGAGGCCGAGGGATCGGCAACCAGTGCACGCATCGGTTGGCTCCTTTGAACAGAGCGGTCGGACACAGTCTGCCGCTCAGCTTTCCAGGTGCTGTCGTCAGGCTGCCAGAACCCCTCGCGCCGGCCCTCGAGCACCGGGTCGAGGAACGCCTTCACCAGGACCAGCGCCTCCTCGAAGGCGGTCTCGCGCAGGTGCGGGAGCACCCGGGCGTAGTTGCGGTAGCCGGTCGCCCACGCCTCCGCGGCGGGCACGTCGAACTCGGCGGGCACGGTGAGGCCCTGCCGCCGCAGCTCGTCATGGATGGCCAGGTGCACGTCGCCGGCCGCCAGCCGCTGGCTGAGCGCGATCGTGGCGAGGTCCACGAGGTCGCGATAGCGGGTGGACAGCCGCTCGCCGTGCCTGGCGAGAATGCCGGAGAGCTTGTCCGCGACGGTCGCGGCGACCGGGTACACCCGCAGCGGCGCATCGGGAAGGCCGGGAACGTCGATGGGGCGGAGCGGCGGAGCCGGCTCCGGCTCGAGCGGAGGGAAGGGGCCGCCGACGAGGTCGACGCCGAAGGCGGTGAACTGCCGCGTCCTCGGCAGGCGGGCCAGGAGACCGATGCCACCCTTCAGCACCCAGCCCGCCGGCTCATGGATGAAGACGCGGGCGAGCAGCCGGGCGTACGCGAACTGGCGCAGCAGCTCAGTCACGGTGAATCGTGGATCAGCCCGCGCGGCCGCCTTGGCACGCGTGGTGACGGCTGCGCGAAGCGCGTCTGGCGAGGCATATGGCCCGCCCGGAAGGCGGGTCACGACGCCGCTTCCGTGAGCTGCGCCGCCAGCGGGGTGGCCATGGCCTGCCGGCGTTGCGGGAGCACCCGCGCGAGCGCGGCGCCCAGGCGCTCGGCAAGCCCGGAGCGGTCGAGGAGGCGGCGGTGGGTCGCGTCGCGGATGACGTCCGCGACATGCCCGATGTCATACCCGTCGGCGACCATGTCGGCGACAGTGCGCTCGGGAGTGGTGAGGGGCAGGCCCTCGACGACCGCGATGTCCTGGTCGGGCGGTCGCCCGGTCCTGAGGCGCACATCGGGTCGGCGGATGTGGCGCCGCGAGGCGGTCCAGAACTGATATGGCTCCGGCTGCACGTCGCCCAGCGCGTACACCCATGCGGCGGTCGGCCCGCGGGCGATCTCGGTGGGGTGCCGCGCACGCTCCACCGCGTCGTGCTCGGGATCCAGCCGAAGCCAGGCGACCCACACGCCTGCCCAGAGCAGGTCAGGCGTCCCCCGGAACCGGTAGATCCCGTGCTCCCAGCGTTCGAGGTGGCCGTCCGCCACGAGCCGCAGCAGCAGCACGTCGCCGACGCCGGCCTGTGCCGCCTGGGCCCGGGTGACGTAGCCGTGCTGGGCGGCCGCGAACTCCTCGAGCGCCGCCACCGCCTCGGGCCGCCGACCTGGCGTGGCTGCTGCGTTCATGCGCCAAACCTTACAGATGGGTGGTAGTTTTGGCGACTGGGCGGCCGTTGGACGCGGTCGGCTTGACAGTGCCGGTAACATGCGAACCAAGCCATCGACCCCCGCAGGAGCCAGAATGCCCTGTCTCATGAGCCTCGTACTTATTGATTAGCGCGGACCTCACCAACCGGGTCCGCGCGGAGCCTCCTATGCCAATCGGCAGGAGGTTTTTTGTTTGCCCGGCAACCGGTCCTGGACCGGCACCACCACATCAGGGAGTCATCTTGAAGGTCACCGGAGCACAAGCGCTCATCCGCAGCCTTGAACGATGCGAGGTCGACGTCGTGTTCGGGCTTCCCGGGGGCGCGATCCTGCCCGCCTATGACCCGCTGCGCGAGTCGAGCGTGCGCCACGTGCTGGTCAGGCACGAGCAGGGCGCCGGGCACGCCGCCGAGGGCTACGCCTGGGCAACCGGCAAGGTCGGGGTCTGCATGGCGACCAGCGGTCCCGGTGCGACCAACCTGGTCACCGCTCTCTCCGACGCCTACATGGACTCCGTACCGGTCGTCGCGATCACCGGGCAGGTCTCCAGGCCGGTCATCGGCTCGGACGCGTTCCAGGAGTGCGACACCACCGGCATCACCCTGCCGGTCACCAAGCACAACGAGCTGGTGCTCGAGCCGGAGCGCGTCCCCGGCGCGATCGCCGAGGCGTTCTACATCGCCTCCACCGGCCGGCCGGGCCCGGTGCTGGTCGACCTTCCCAAGGACGTGCTGCAGGCCACCGCGGAATGGTCCTGGCCGGAGACGCTCGACCTCCCCGGCTACCGGCCGACGGTCAAGCCGCACGGCAAGCGGGTGCGCGAGGCGGCCGTGCTGCTGCGCGCGGCGCGCCGCCCGGTGCTGTACGTGGGCGGCGGCGTGATCAAGGCGAACGCCCACGAGGCGCTGCGCGAGCTCGCTGAGCTGGCCAAGGCTCCGGTGACCACGACGCTGATGGCTCGTGGCGCCTTCCCCGACACCCACTCGCTGGCGCTCGGCATGCCCGGCATGCACGGAAGCTATGCGGCCGTGGCGGCGCTGCAGGAGGCCGACCTGATCGTGGCGCTCGGCGCCCGCTTCGACGACCGGGTCACCGGTGACCTGACCCGGTTCGCGCCACGGGCCAAGATCGTCCACGCCGACATCGACCCCGCCGAGATCGGCAAGAACCGCGTCGCCGACGTGCCGATCGTCGGCGACGTCCGCCTGGTCCTCGAGGAGCTGGCGAGCGCCTACCGCGCGCTGGCGGCCGAGGACGGCCCCGCCGACACGGCCGCCTGGCTGCGCGCCCTCGACGGCTGGAAGCGACGCTTCCCCTGCCGCTACGACCAGCGCGCCGACGGCCGGCTCAAGCCGCAGTACGTGGTCGACCGGGTCTCGGCGCTGACCGGCGGCGACGCGGTGCTGACCTCGGGCGTCGGCCAGCACCAGATGTACGCGTCGCAGTACTTCCGCTTCTCCAGGCCGCGCACGTGGATCAACTCCGGCGGCGCCGGCACCATGGGCTTCGCGGTGCCCGCGGCCATGGGCGCCAAGGTGGGGCGCCCCGACGAGCTGGTGATCGCGATCGACGGCGACGGCTCATTCCAGATGACCGCCCAAGAGCTGGCCACCTGTACCATCGAGCACATCCCGATCAAGGTGCTGATCTTGAACAACGGCCATCTCGGCATGGTGCGGCAATGGCAGGAGCTGTTCTACGACGAGCGCTACTCCGAGGTGAACCTGGGCTTCGACTGGCCCGACTACGTCAAGCTCGCCGAGGCGTACGGCGGCATGGGGCTGCGCTGCGACCGGGCCGAGGACGTCGACGCCACCCTCGAGAAGGCATTCGCCGTCGAGGACGTGCCGGTCGTCGTTGACTTCCGCGTCGACCAGCACGAGGGCGTGTTCCCCATGATCCCCGCCGGCCGGCCCAACGACGAGATCATCCTCGGCCCCGAGTTCTCGCCCGAGGAGCAGGCCGCGGCGACCAGGCGGGAGGTGCGCGCATGAGCACCCACACCCTGTCGGTCCTGGTCGAGAACAAGCCAGGCGTGCTCGCCCGCATCTCCGGCCTGTTCAGTCGCCGCGGGTTCAACATCGACTCGCTCGCGGTCGGCCCGACCGAGGACGAGACGATCAGCCGCATGACGATCGTGGTCGACTGCGCCTCCAAGCCGCTCGAGCAGGTCGTCAAGCAGCTCAACAAGCTCGTCAACGTGCTCAAGATCGTCGAGCTGGAGCCGGCTCGCTCGGTCGAGCGCGAGCTGGTGCTCGTGAAGGTCCGCGCCGACGGCGCCAGCCGCCAGCAGGTGATCGAGCTGGCCGACCTGTTCCGCGCGCGGGTGATCGACGTCGCCCCCGAGTCGCTCACGGTCGAGGCGACCGGCGACGCGGGAAAGATCGAGGCGATGCTCGAGATGCTGGAGCCGTACGGCATCCGCGAGCTGGTCCGCACCGGCCGGGTCGGGCTCGCCCGGGGAAGCAAGGGCATCAGCGACCGGCCGGTACGACTGCAGCGGTCGGCATAGGGAGCTCAGAGAGCTCAGGGGAGGTCACAACGAAAATGGCCACGGTCTACTACGACGACGATGCCGATCTGGGCCTGGTCCAATCACGAAGGATCGCCGTGCTCGGGTACGGCTCCCAGGGGCACGCCCACGCGCTCTGCCTGAAGGACTCGGGCTGCGAGGTGCGGGTCGGGCTCCAGGAAGGCTCCAGCAGCCGCGCCAGGGCCGAGGCGGCCGGCCTGGAGGTGCTCGCCCCGGCGGAGGCGTGCGCCTGGGCCGACCTCGTCATGGTGCTGGTGCCCGACACGGTGCAGCGGCATCTGTACACCGACGTCATCGCACCGAGCCTGAAGCCGGGCGACGCGCTGTTCTTCGCGCACGGCTTCAACGTCCACTTCGGCTACGTCAAGGTCCCCGAGGGCATCGACGTCGCCATGGTCGCTCCCAAGGGCCCGGGACACCTGGTCCGCCGCCAGTTCGACGACGGCCAGGGCACGCCGTGCCTGGTGGCGGTGGCGCAGGACGCCAGCGGCAAGGCGTGGGACCTCGCCAAGTCGTACGCCCGCGGGATCGGCGGCACCAGGGCCGGCGCGCTGGTCACCACCTTCCAGGAGGAGACCGAGACCGACCTGTTCGGCGAGCAGGCGGTGCTGTGCGGCGGTGCCACCGCGCTCATCCAGAGCGGCTTCGAGACGCTGGTCAAGGCCGGCTACCAGCCCGAGGTGGCCTACTTCGAGTGCCTCCACGAGCTGAAGATGATCGTCGACATGATCTACGAGGGCGGCCTGGGCTGGATGCGCTACTCGGTGTCGGACACGGCCGAGTACGGCGACTACAGCCGCGGCCCGCGGGTCATCGGCGATGCCAGCCGCGCCGAGATGGAGAGGATCCTGGAGGAGGTGCGCTCGGGGGCGTTCGCGCGCGAGTGGGTGGCCGAGGACGACGCCGGGCGTCCCAACTTCAACCGCATGCGCGCCGAGGGCCGCGACCACCAGATCGAGCAGGTCGGCCGCCCACTGCGCGCGATGATGTCCTGGCTGCGTTCGCCCGGGGAAGGCATCTGACAGATGGCGCCATGGCTCTCATCCTGATCGCCGAGCCGCTGGCCGAGACCGGCGTCGAGCTGCTGCGCCGCCAGCACCAGGTCGACGCGCGCGCCAAGCTGACCCGTGAGGAGCTGCTCGCCGCGGTGGCCGACGCCGACGCCCTGGTGGTGCGCTCCGCCACACAGGTCGACGGCGAGGTCCTCGAGGCGGGACGCAACCTGAAGGTGGTCGGCCGCGCCGGGATCGGCCTGGACAACGTGGACCTCGCCACCGCCACCCGCCTTGGGATCATGGTGGTCAACGCGCCGCAGTCCAACGTGATCTCGGCCGCCGAGCACACCATCGCGCTGATCCTCGCCCAGGCCCGCAACGTCTCGCGGGCCGACGCCGCGCTGCGCGAGGGTCGCTGGGAGCGCTCACGCTTCCAGGGCACCGAGCTGTACGGCAAGACGCTCGGCGTGGTCGGCCTCGGCCGGGTCGGGACGCTGGTGGCGCAGCGGATGCTGGCGTTCGGCATGCGCCTGCTCGCCTACGATCCCTACGTCAGCCGGGAGCGCGCGGCCCAGCTCGGCGTCGAGCTCGGCAGCCTCGCCGAGGTGCTGGCCTCGGCCGACGTGGTCACGATCCACCTGCCCAAGACCACCGACACCGTCGGCCTGATCGGGGAGCGGGAGCTCGCGGCGATGAAGCCGGGCGCGCGCCTGGTCAACACCGCGCGGGGCGCGCTCGTGGACGAGCTGGCCCTGGCCAAGGCGATCGAGTCAGGGCACCTGGCCGGGGCGGCCCTTGACGTGTTCGCCGAGGAGCCGACCACCTCCAGCCCGCTGTTCGAGCAGGACGGCGTGGTGGTGACGCCCCACCTGGGCGCCTCCACCGCCGAGGCGCAGGACAAGGCCGGCGTGACCATCGCCGAGCAGATCCTGCTGGCGCTCTCCGGCCAGTTCGTGCCCAATGCGGTGAACGTGGACGCCGGGCCGGTGCCCGACGCCCTGCGGCCCTTCCTGTCGCTGGTCGAGAAGCTCGGCCGCCTGTACTGCGTGCTCGCCAGCGGCGGGCCCAGCGGCCGCGCGGCCCCGGTCGGCGGCGGTCGGCTCAACCTCGAGTTCGTCGGTGGCCTGGCCGAGCACGACACCCGCGTGCTCACCCTGGCGGCCCTGAAGGGCCTGTTCACCCCGGTGATCAGCGAGCCGGTGACCTTCGTGAACGCGCCACTGCTCGCCTCCGAGCGGGGTATCGAGGTGGTCGAGACCAAGACCCGCTCCAGCAAGGACTGGGTGAACCTGGTCACGGTGTCGGGCGAGGGCGCCCGCGGCCCGGTCAGCGTGGCCGGCACCACGGTCGGCGCGCGCGACGCCGAGCGGCTGGTCGAGATCAACCGCATCCCGGTGGACCTGGCCCCCGCCGAGTACATGGTGTTCCTGTTCTACGAGGACAAGCCGGGGGTGATCGGCAAGGTCGGGACGATCCTCGGCCAGGCCGGAGTGAACATCGCGAGCATGCAGGTGGGCCGGCGCCGCCAGGGCGGCGAGGCGCTGATGGCGCTGACCGTCGACAGCGTGATCCCCCCGGGAGTGCTCAACCGGGTGATGGCCGAGGTCGGTGCGCACGACGGCACCTTCCTCCAGTTGCACGATCCGGGGCGCCCCACCAGGCCGACAGGCCCCGGCAGGCGGGGAGCGGGCGCGTGATCCGCAAGACCGCCGCTCCGCCGAGCCTCCTCGCTCTTCGTCGCCGTGGGGCGGCTCCACGCCGGCCGCCCCACGGCGAGACGTCGCCACGGCGCGAAGGGCAGGAAGCGACGTGACCACAGGAGGACAGCGGTGTCTGATCGCATCATCATCTTCGACACGACCCTGAGAGACGGCGAGCAGGCGCCGGGCATCAACCTGAACGCCAAGGCCAAGCTGGAGATCGCCGAGCAGTTGTCGCGCCTCGGCGTCGACGTGATCGAGGCCGGCTTCCCCGTCGCCAGCCACGGCGACTTCGAGGCGGTCCAGGCGATCGCCCGCACGGTCGAGGGCCCCACCATCGCCGGGCTGGCCCGCGCGAACGTCGGCGACGTCGACCGCTGCTTCGAGGCGGTCAGGGACGCGGGCAGCGCGCGCATCCACGTGTTCCTCTCCACCAGCCCCAGCCACATGGAGCACATGCTGCGGATGAGCCCCGAGCAGGTGGTCGAGGCCACCAGGAGTGCGGTCGCGCGGGCACGGGAGCACTGCGACAACGTCGAGTTCAGCCCGCAGGACGCCACCCGCACGCCGATGGAGTTCCTGCTCGAGGTGGTCCAGGTCGCGGTCGAGGCCGGCGCCACCACGCTGAACATCCCGGACACGGTCGGCTACGCCATGCCGTGGGGCTTCGCCGAGATGATCCGGCGGATCCGCTCGGAGGTCGCCGGCGACTACATCCTCTCCTCGCACTGCCACAACGACCTCGGGCTGGCCACCGCCAACTCGCTGGCGGCCGTCGGCGCTGGCGTGCGGCAGATCGAGGTGTGCGTCAACGGCATCGGCGAGCGGGCCGGCAACGCCTCGCTGGAGGAGGTCGTGATGAGCCTGCGCACCCGCCGCGACCAGTTCGACAGCATGGCGAGCCGGGTCAACACCGAGGAGATCGTGCGCACCTCGCGGCTGGTCTCGCGGCTCACCGGCTACCCGGTGCAGTACAACAAGGCCGTGGTGGGCAAGAACGCCTTCGCCCACGAGTCAGGCATCCACCAGCACGGGGTGCTGTCGGACCGCTCCACCTACGAGATCATCGACGCCCACGAGGTCGGCGGCGAGGCGGCCCAGATCGTGCTCGGCAAGCACTCCGGCCGTCACGCCGTGGCCGACGCCCTCAAGAAGCTGGGCTTCGAGCTGGATCGGGCGGACGTCGACAAGGCCTTCGCCCGCTTCAAGGACCTGGCCGACAAGAAGCCCAGGATCACCGAGGCCGACCTCGAGGCGATCGTCACCGACGAGGTGCTCGCCGACGAGGACGCCTACAGCCTGGTCGGCATCCAGGTGGCCGGCGGCACCATGCTGTCGCCGACGGCCACCGTGCGGGTCGGCCACGACAGCGGCGTCATCGAGGAGTCGGCCATCGGCGACGGCATGGTGGACGCGGCCTGCGCCGCGATCGCCAAGGCGGTCGGCGTGGACGCGACCCTGCTCGAGTTCAACGTCTCGGCGGTGACCGGCGGCACCGACGCGCTCGGCGAGGCGACCGTCCAGGTCGAGGCCAGGAGCGGCGCGGCGGCGGGCATGCGAGTAGCCGGGCGCGCCGTCGCCACCGACATCGTGGAGGCGTCGGCGCGCGCCTACCTGCAAGCGGTGAACAAGCTGTCCCGCGCCAGAACGCGCGTGGCGCAGGGCATGTGAGGATCGTGAGGAGCAACACCCCATGACTGGAAGACCTGCCAGCACACGACCACGTCAGCATCGTTCCGAGGCCCACGCCGCCATGGCGCGGGTGTTCGGCGTGAACGTCGAGCCGGGCGACGCCCTCTCCTGGGAGTCGACCGCGCCGGAGCCGGCCACGGAGGACGCCGAGCGGCGCGCCGCGCTCGGTCGCGTCTTCGGGACCGAGGCGTGATGGGCAAGCGCCGCTACGCCGTCGCCTGCGTTCCCGGTGACGGCATCGGGCCCGAGGTGATCGCCGAGGCGCGCAGAGCGGTCGACGCCGCCGCACGATTCGGCTTCGAGATCGACTGGACCGACTACGACCTCGGTGCCGACCGCTACCTGCGCACCGGCGAGGTGCTCCCCGAGACCGTGCTGAAGGAGCTCGGCGAGGCGGACGCCATCCTGCTCGGAGCCGTCGGGCGGCCCGACGTCGCGTCCGGCGTGCTCGAGCGGGGCCTGCTGCTGCGGCTCCGCTTCGAGCTGGACCTGTACGTCAACCTCCGCCCGATCAAGCTGCTCCCCGGGGTTGCCTCGGTGCTGGCCGGCAGGGGCCCGCGGGACGTGGACCTCGAGGTGGTGCGGGAGAACACCGAGGGGCCCTACGTCGGCGCCGGCGGGAGCGCCCATCGCGGCGGTCCCGCCGAGGTCGCCACCGAGACCTCGCTCAACACCCGCATCGGGGTGGAGCGCTGCGTGCGCTACGCTGCCGCCCGCGCCGCCACCCGCCGGGACGGGCGCCTCACCCTGGTCCACAAGACCAACGTGCTCGTCCACGCCGGCGACCTGTGGTGGCGCGTGGCCAGGCAGGTCGCGGGGGAGAGTGGCGTGGAGCTCGACTACTGCCACGTCGACGCCGCATGCCTGTACCTGGTCAACGACCCTGGGCGCTTCGACGTGATCGTTACCGACAACCTCTTCGGCGACATCCTGACCGACCTCGGCGCGGCCATCGCCGGCGGCGTCGGCACGGCGGCGAGCGCGAACCTCAACCCTGGCGTGGATGACGGTGGACCCGGCCCGTCGCTGTTCGAGCCGGTACACGGCTCGGCTCCCGACATTGCCGGCAAAGGGGTGGCGAATCCCGTCGCCGCGGTGCTCTCGGCCGGCCTGATGCTCGATCACCTCGGCGAGCGCGAGGCCGCGGCCGCGCTCGAGCAGGCCGTCGTGGCGGTCCTGCCGGGCGCTGCGCGATACTCGACGAAGGAGATCGGGGAACAGGTCGCCGTCGCGGTAGCCCGTGAGGCGAGCGCGTAGGAGGTCAGAAACCATGCCGATCGAGGCGACCCGCAAGATCTGGATGGACGGCGAGTACGTCGACTGGGACAAGGCCACCATCCACGTCCTGACCCCGTCCCTGCACTACGGCTGGGGCGTGTTCGAGGGCATCCGCGCCTACGACAGCGCCCGTGGCCCGGCGGTGTTCCGGCTCACCGACCACATGAAGCGGCTCTACCGGAGCGCGAAGATCTACCACATGGAGCCGCCCATCTCGCTCGAGGGTGCCATCAAGGTCGCCAAGGACCTGGTCGCCATGAACGAGGTGCGCGAGTGCTACATCCGGCCGATCATCTACCTGGGCTACGGCGAGATCGGGCTGAACCCGCTGACCAGCGGGATCAGCATGGCGATCGCATGCTGGCCCTGGGGCGCATACCTCGGCGAGGAGGCGTTCCAGACGGGGGTCCGGGTCAAGATCAGCTCCTGGCGACGGCTGGACCCCAACATCATCCCCCCCGCCGCCAAGGCGACCGGTCAGTACCTGAACTCCTCGCTGGCCAAGGCCGAGGCGGTCAAGGCCGGCTACGACGAGGGCATCCTGCTCAACACCAACGGCTTCGTGACCGACGGCTCGGGCGAGAACCTCTTCGTCGTGCGCGAGGGCACGCTCGTCACCCCGCCGCTGGCGGCCGGCTGCCTGGCCGGGATCACCCGGGCCAGCATCATGCGGATCGCCGCCGACGCGGGCATCCCGGTGCAGGAGGCCGACCTGGTCCGCACCGACCTGTACCTGGCCGACGAGGCCTTCTTCACCGGCACGGCCGCCGAGGTCGTGCCGATCCGGGAGGTGGATGACCGGGTCCTCGGCGACCCGGGTCCGATTACCCGGCGGGTGCAGGAGGTCTTCGTGGCCGCCACCCGCGGCACGGACGAGCGCTACCGCGACTGGCTCGAGCCGGTCGGCTAGTCCGCCTCCTGCGGCTCTCAGTACCGGCGGCGGTGCCCGCGGGCGGCGCCGCCGGTCCAACTTGCGCGCTGCCATCTGGAGGGAAGGACACTCGTGACCGCGAACCTGGAGACCTACGACACAACGCTGCGGGACGGGGCACAGCAGGTCGGCCTGACCTTCACGGTCGCCGACAAGCTCCGCGTGACCCAGCTCCTCGACGACCTCGGCGTTGACGTCATCGAGGGTGGCTGGCCCGGCTCCAACCCCAAGGACGCCGAGTACTTCCGGCGCGTCCGTGACGTCGAGCTGCGGCGGGCGGTGCTGGCGGCCTTCGGCTCGACGCGGCGGCCGCGTCGCGGGGTCGACGACGACCCCAATCTCGCCGCGCTGGTCGCCTCGGGCGCGCCGGTGGTGGCCCTGGTCGGCAAGGCCTGGACCCTGCACGTGACCGAGGCCCTGCGCACCAGCTTCGATGAGAACCTCGCGATGGTGACCGACTCGGTGCGCTACCTGGTGGCCGCCGGCCGGCGGGTGGTCTTCGACGCCGAGCACTTCTTCGACGGTCACGCCACCGATCCCGCCTACGCCCTCGAGGTGGTGCAGGCCGCCGCCGAGGCTGGCGCCGACACGGTGGTGCTGTGCGACACCAACGGCGGCATGCTGCCGGCGACGGTGTCGCGGGTGGTCGGGGAGATCGTCGGCAAGCTGCCCGGGGTCCGGGTCGGGATCCACTGTCACAACGACACGGCGTGCGCCGTGGCCAGCTCGCTGGCCGCGGCGCAGGCGGGAGCCGGCCAGGTACAGGGCGCGGCCAACGGCTACGGCGAGCGCTGCGGCAACGCCGACCTGTTCGCGGTCATCGCCGACCTGGAGCTCAAGGAGGGTCGGCGCGTGCTGCCGCCCGGCCGCCTCGGCGCGCTCACCTCGACCGCGCACGCCATCGCGGAGCTGGCCAACCTGACGCCGGACGGGCGCCAGCCGTACGTCGGCGCGAGCGCCTTCGCCACCAAGGCCGGGCTGCACGCCTCGGCGATCGTCCGCCGGCCCGACGCCTACTCGCACGTGGACCCGGTCGCCGTCGGCAACCGCCTGCAGGTCCTGGTCAGCGAGCTTGCCGGGCGCTCCAACGTGCTCGCCAAGGCGACCGAGCTGGGTCTGGACATGGAGGAAGGAGGCGACCTCGGCACGCGCGTGCTGGAGCGGGTCAAGGAGCTGGAGCACCGGGGCTACGCCTTCGAGGCGGCCGACGCCTCCTTCGAGCTGCTGGTCCGGCGCGAGGCCGGGCAGCTCGAGCCGGCCTTCGACCTGGAGGGCTACCGGGTGACGGTGGAGCGCCGGCCGGACGGCAGCGACCTGGCGGACGCGACCGTGCGCCTGCGGGTGAAGGGTGAGCGCGTCGTCCAGGTGGGCGAGGGCGTCGGGCCGGTGCACGCCCTCGACGAGGCGCTGCGTCGCGCCCTGGCGGACCTCTATCCGGAGGTCGAGTCGGTGCGCCTGGTCGACTACAAGGTCCGCATCCTCGACGGCCGCGCCGGCACCAGGGCGGTCACCCGGGTGCTGCTGACCTCGGCCGACGAGGGGGGGGAGTGGACCACGGTGGGCGTGTCCGACGACATCGTGACCGCCTCGTGGGAGGCGCTGGCCGACGGCCTCCAGTACGGGCTGCTGCGCCGATCGCTGCCGGCGGCGGCCACGACGGGATGACCCGTTCCGGGAACCTGGTGCCCGGTGATGGACGTCGAAGGAACATGCGCGTCGTCTTCGCTGGCTTGATCGCCGCCGTGGTCGCGGTGGTCGCGGGCTGCGCCGCGGGTCCCGGCGCCGGCGAGCCCGGGTCTGGCGCTTCCTCCGGCGTGGAGGGCGTGACCGTGGTCGACGAGGGCTGCCCGATCCAGCACGGCACGGCGCCCTGCCCGGAGCGGCCGTTGCGGGCGCGGATCGTGGTGGTGCGGCAGGGCTCGTCCGATGTCGTGGCCCGAACCGAGAGCGATGGAGCGGGCCGGTTCCGGGTGCCGCTGCGCCCGGGGCGCTATCTCCTGCGGCCGGAGAACCTGACGGGTGCGCCGGTTCCCTGGGCCCGGCCGGTTGACGTGGAGGTGCGGGCAGGCGCGTTCAGCAACGTGACCGTGCCCTTCGACTCCGGCGTCCGCGGCCCTGCGCAATAGCCGCGAACCACTCATATCTTGATAGGCAAGCAATCACCCCGACCCCCTTGACTGCTTGCCTCGCGGCTGGCTATTCTAGCCGGCGTGATCCAGGTACTACGATTTTCTGATTAGATACTAATGCTCGGTTAGCGGAGAACTACCGGGCCACGGCTCAGCACGGCAGGTCGGCCCCGCGGTACCGCCGCGGCGATCGGCTGGTGCGGATCTCCTGACCTGCTGTCCTGTCCCCGCCACCCACCCACCGCGCTCGCGGCGTGTGCTGACACGCCTGCGTGCAGGGTCGGCCATTGCCGCATGCGCGTGAGCGCCCGCCGCGATGCCGTACGTCCCGTCCGGCGCACGAAAGGAGGCCGGCCAGGAGAAAGCTCACGGTCGGCCAATGCAGGCCCAGGCAAGGCACAGGCGCAACGCGAACCTCGCTTGCGTGACGGGGGGCCCCGCCTCCGGTCGGGTGAGTCGCCGCCTCCCCGGCCTCGGGAGCCGGGAAGCAGAAAGGCGACGCAATGAGATTGAGCCTCAGGCGCTGGCCCGCGATGGTGGTCGCCACCGGCCTGCTGGTCGGTGGCCTCGCGAACGCGAGCGCTGCCGGAGCGGAAGCATCCACGGAAAGCGCGCCGGCATCGATCACCCCGACTGGCATGGGTGCGGCGACGCCTCGGACAGTCGACGTGCGCACGGCGGCGGCGGGGCCGCAGATCCCGGCCTCTCCGAGGTCGTTCGGGCCGCTCGGCGCGGACGGACGGCCGGCCACGGCGTCATTGCCAGCGCAGTCGCCCAGCGGGACCAAGCCCGCTCCCGCGGTCGCGCCGCCGGCGGCGGGCGGCCCGAACCTCGGGGGGAGGGTGCAGCGTCCGCCAGGCGTGGCGCCGTTGGCCGCGCCGTCAGCCCCTCAGAGATCGCGCACACCGCCAACCTGCGCCTGCAGGTCTACACCAAGGCCGGCGCAACCCTCTGCGGCGTCGGGCTCAACACCTTCATCGGCACCTCGGCCAGCCTGTCCGACCCGCGGATCCTGTGGGACAACCGGAATAACCGTTACCTGTTGGTGGTCATCCCGGTGCCGGCCTCGACCACCTCCACGCCGACCCTGTTCCTGGCGGCCAGCACCGGCACCAGCGCGTGCGGGTCGTGGTTCATCTACACCCTGACCTTCAGCGGGTCGCTGTACCCGGCCGGCACCTTGCTGGACTACCCCTACCTCGGGCAGGACCGGGTCGCGGCCCTGCTGTCCTCCAACAACTTCCGGCGCACCACGAGCGGCTTCGTCCCGATCGGCTCAGCCGCCTTCTCGGTCTCCAAGGCCAGGCTCTACGTCGGCGCCTCGGTGAGCTTCCCCGCCTTCTCGGTCGGCTTCTCCACCGCTCCGGTGACCGTGTCCGGTATCCCTATCGCCTCGACCACCAATAGCTACTACCTGCGCTCGATCCCTGGGACCGGGTATGGGCTGTACCGCATGACCAACAGCGCCGGCCCTGGCACCACGCTCGTCCTGCAGGCGACCATCAGCTCGCCGTTCGCTCGTCCGAGCAGACGGGTCCGCCAGCCGGGCACCGGTGCCACGCTCGACCCGCTTGATGGGCGGATCGTCTGGGCGCCGGTACAGGACGAGAACTTCGTCTGGTTCACCCATGGCATGGATCTGTCCGGCTACCCGGCTGTGCGCTATGGCGCGGTCAGCGTCGTGTCCAACACCGCAACTGTCGCCAAAGCGTTCCGCAGTTCAACCAGCGATGACTTCAACCCCTCCATCGGCGTCGCCGACGCGGGTGCCAATGCCGTTTTCGTCTGGTTGAACTGGGCCTACACCGACACGCCCGCCAACGTGGCCACCTCGGTCACCGTCGACGGGGTGCGGCCGGGCACAGGCGTGCCGGATCTCATCGGCACCGGGCGGGTTCTGGTGAACGGCTTCAGCACCGTCAGCAACTTCCGCTTCGGTGACTACTCCTCGGTGGCCGTCGATCCAACCGCAGCCAGCGGGACCTGCCCCGCCGGCAGGACCGCGGTGACCGCCCAGCAGTACTTCACCAGCAACGGCCAGTGGCGCGTCAGACTCAGCCGCCTCAGCTTCTGCTGATCCGCCGAAGCCCCTGAAGAGGGGCGTGCAAGAGCGAGGGCCTCCGGGTATGGGATCTGGTCCCAGCACGTCCAGACCCATCCCGGAGGCCCTCGACTGCCGTGAACGGGTATCCTGGTATTTCAACAGGTGAACTCGAGTACCCGACCGCAACCGTCTCGTTAGCTACCTGTGTCAGAAATTCCACTTACTCTGGCCGGTAGTTCGAGGTAGATTGCCTGCAGACCTGGTCACTCATGGAGAGATCGGGCTATCGGGGGAAAGCAAGTGGGGGGTAAGGAACGGACCAGTTGACTGGCGTGTCAGGATTCATTCCGGCCTGGCGCTTTGCCATCCGTCTTGCGCTCGTTGGAGCGGCGTCGCTGCTATTCGTCCTGGTGCTCGCGCAGCAGGCAGACGCAGCGTCCGAGTCTCCTGGCACCCAACCCGAGGCGGTGAGCCAGGCGCAGAACGGCGACGGAGCCGGCTCCTCGGACGAGGGGTCCGGCCCGAAGGCGTCACCGCGATCCTCCTCCAGGGAGCACTATCCCTGGGGCCGGCACGGCCGCGGCCGCTCTCACGGTCCCGAGTCCTCCAGCTCGAGCCGGCTGGCCGAGTCGGACGCGCCGCTCGCCGATCCCGCCGCTGATGCTCTTGCCTTGGACCCGGCGCCTGCCTCGGACCCGACGCTGGTGGCTGCTGACACCACCTCGGACGCTGGCATGACGACCGGCTCTGACGGCGGCCAGCAGGGGATCAGCGAGCCGGTCTCCGATGGCGACAGCCAGCCGGCGTCCGAGCCGGTGCCGAGCGAGCCGCCCGCCGACGGGAGCACGGCCACCTCCTCCTCCGACCCGGCTCCCACCTCGGACCCGGCCCCCACGTCCGACCCGGCCCCCACCTCGGACCCGGCGCTGACCACCGATGATTCGGCGACCGCGTCGAGCACGACGACCTCGACCGACCCGGTCCTCACCACCAGCGCCACGGCGGACACCACGGCCACCACCACGGTCACCACCGACGCCACGGCCACGGCGGACGCCACGGCCACCACCACGGTCACCACCACCGAGGTAGTCGCGACCGCAGCCGCGACCCCGATTCTGGCCTGCGCATCGCCCGCCCCAGCGGTGGCGATGACCGACCTCACCGTGCTTGCGCCCGTCCTCCCCGAGGTCGTCGGTCCGATCGCGATGGTGCAGCGGCTCAACAGCCTTCTCCAGCAGGGACTTGCGGTCGCGCGCGCGATCTCCTGGACCTCCCCTGGCTCCAGCCTGACGGACGTGCTGGAGCAGGTCGGCAACCTCGCCGGCCACACCGGCAGGGACGAGCGGCAGCGCTCCGGCGCACCACCCCTACCGGCACCTCTGCCCGCTTCCGTACCAGCTCCCGTGCCGCTGCCGACGTCCCTGCCCACCCTTCCGACCGAGCAGGGCGGCGGCAGTGGCAGCGGTTCCTCGATCGGGAGCGGCTCGCACGGGCACGGCAAGGGCGGCGGCTCCTACGCCGTCCTCGGCGGAATCCCGCTCGTCGTCTTCCTGCGCCCGCTGGGCGTGTCGCGGCGACTCCGCTCGAGCGGCTACTCGCGCTCCCTCCAGCCGCTCGTCCTGCCTGGATAGCGGTCCTCTCCGGCGCATCCATACGTCCTTTGACGCCCGATCATCGTCTGAGATCCCGCGTCACTGCCACGGAGGAACCTTCCAGTGCATCCTTTGACATCACCCCATTCCGCCCGACCGCCCGATACCTCCGCGCTGTCACGAGCCGCGCGCCGAGCGGCGGAGCCGCTGCTGGCGCCCGCGGCAGGCGCGCTCGTCCTCGGGCTCCAGGTGCTCGCGTTCGGGTATGCCTGGCGCCGCACGCTCCTGCCGGCCATCGGCCCGCTCGAGGCGCCACCCGCCCGTGCTCCGGGACGCCCGTCGACCCGGGCGCGTTCCTCTCCGGCCTCCAGCTCCACAACCAGCAACGGCCAGGCCGGCCAGAACGTGACATTCGCCCATGAGCTCCGCCGCCGGCTCGCCGCGTTGCGCGTGCTGAGCGAGGCGATCGAGGTGCGCACCGGCCACGACGACGACGTCGACCGGCTGGTTCACCTGCTCGTGCGCGAGCTGCACGACCTCGAGGAGCTGGAGTCCGCCATGCTCGGCACCGGCCGGCGCGACACCCACGAGGAGGTCGACGTCCTCGAGATCGCCCGTGCGGCCGCGCAGACGGTCGGCCTGGCGCGCCAGAGCGAGATCACCGTCCAGGGCTCGCGGCGCTCGCTGCCGGTGCTCAGCAACCCCACCATGCTCCGTCAGGCACTGGAGAACCTGATGGACAACGCCGCCACCTGCGGCGCGGGCCGCCCGGTCGAGGTACTGGTGCGCTTCTCGATGACGCGCCGGCTGCCCGGGATCGAGGTGCTGGTCGCCGACCGCGGTCCGGGGCTCGGCAGGGCGAGCTCCAGCCGCCGTTCCGGCCAGGGCGTGGGCCTGCCGCTGGTGCGCAAGTTCGCCCAGGAGAGCAATGGGCGGCTGTGGTGCAACAACCGCGAGGGCGGCGGCGCGGTGTTCGGTCTGTGGCTGCCGGTCGAGGGCCACCTCCTCGCGCGGCTCGCCGGCGCCGAGCGCCAGCCCACCAACGGCATGGGCGGCCTGGAGCCCGGCAACGGCAATGGCCACAGCCGCAACGGCCACAGCCGCAACGGGAACGGCGTGCGCCGCGCATGAGCAGGTCGCTCACGCGGCCGGCGGTCCCGCCACGGTCGGGATCCTTTCGGTATGGGCTCCCGGGCGGTATCGTCGTCGGCATGCGGGAGCGTGCGCCGGAGCACGACCAGCCGGGCCCTGAGCCGGTACTGGTCACCGTCGGCGACGTGCGCGCGGCGCGTGATCGCGTCGCGAGCGTGCTGCGCCCGACACGGGTGAGCAGCTCCGACACGCTGAGCCGGCTGATCGGCCGCTCCATCCTGCTCAAACCGGAGCACCTGCAGCGCACCGGCTCGTTCAAGATCCGTGGCGCCTATAACCGCATCTCCCGCCTGGATCCGGGCACCGAGGTGGTGGCCGCATCGGCGGGCAACCACGCCCAGGGCGTCGCGCTGGCGGCGACCCTCACCGGGCACCAGGCGACCATCTTCATGCCCTCGAGCGCACCGCTTCCCAAGGTGGACGCCACCATCGACTACGGCGCCACCGTCAAGCTCGGGGACGAGGCGGTCGACGACTGCATCGCCGCGGCCAGGCGGTTCGCGGCCGAGCGGGACGCGGTGTTCGTGCCGCCCTTCGACGACCCCTTCATCATCGCCGGTCAGGGGACCATCGGTCTCGAACTGGCCGACGAGGCCCCTGACGCGGAGACCGTCGTGGTCGCGGTCGGCGGCGGTGGCCTGATCTCGGGCATCTCCACGGCCATCGCCGAGCTGCGGCCTGGTGTCCGCGTGATCGGGGTGGAGGCGGACGGCGCGGCATGCATGCGCGCGTCGGTCCACGCCGGCCACTGCGTCGGCCTGGAGGGCGTGAGCACGATGGCCGACGGTATCGCGGTGAAGTCGCCTTCGCCGCTCACCCTGGCGCACGTCCGCGCCTATGTCCACGATCTCGTGACCGTGACCGAGGAGCAGATCAGCCAGGCGCTGCTCCTGCTGCTGGAGCGCACCAAGGCGGTGGTGGAGCCCGCGGGGGCGGTGGCGCTGGCCGCGATCCTCAGCGGCAAGGTGCCAGGCACCGGCCCGGTGGTCGCGGTCCTGTCCGGCGGCAACGTGGACCCTCTACTGCTCATCAAGGTCATCGACCACGGGTTGTCGGCCGCCGGCCGCTACGTGGTCCTGCGGGTTGTCCTGGACGACCGGCCAGGCGCGCTGGCCGCCCTGACCACCGAGGTCGCCCGCCTGGGCATGAACGTCCTGTCCGTCGAGCACCACCGCTCCGGGCTCGACCTCGACATGGAGCAGGTCGAGGTCCGACTCACCCTCGAGACCCGCAACACCATCCACTCCGACGAGGTCGTCGCCGATCTCCGAAGCCGCGGCTACAAGGTCGAGCCGATCCGGTAGCGGCGACACCACGGCAACGCTCGCCCGGTTGCGCCGAGCTTGTCGCCTCCCGTTACCAGTTCAGTGAGCATTTGTGGCTGCTCGCCGACTGGTACCCCTGTGAACGATCAGGGAATTTCGGGGATCTGGCTCATATCTCGTGATGGACACGACCTGTGCTCAGACAGCGTCGGCGAGGGTTGCCTGGCAGTGACACAGCCGCGACGTAGGCTGCTGACGGACGGTCGTGCAGCTCCAAACCTCGAGGAAGGCTCGCCATGGCCAAGCTGATCTATGTGATGAATGTGTCACTTGACGGCTACATCGCCGACGAGGACGGCAAATTCGACTGGGCGGTACCAGACGAGGAGTTCTTCTCCTTCGTCAACGACCTGGAGCGGCCGGTCGGCACCTACCTGTACGGACGCCGGCTGTACGAGCTGATGACCGTCTGGGAGACCGACCCCGCCGCCGCGGCCCAGTCGCCCGCCGCGCGGGAGTTCGCGGAGATCTGGCAGGCGGCCGACAAGGTCGTGTACTCCAGGACGCTGGAGGCGGCCTCCACCACCAGGACGCGGATCGAACGCGACTTCGACCCCGAAGCGGTCCGGCAACTGAAGGCGGCAGCCGAGCGTGACTTCACCGTGGGCGGTCCCACCCTCGGCGCCCATGCGATCACCGCCGGGCTGGTGGACGAGTACCACCTGTTCGTCTGGCCCGTCGTGGTGGGCGGCGGCAAGCACTTCCTCCCCAACCGGGCCCTGCTCCAGCTCGAACTGCTGGACGAGCGCCGGTTCGGCAACGGCGTGGTGTACCTCCGCTACCGCACCCAGACATGAGCAGACGCCGGCGGCGGCCGGACGTGGGCGCCGCCGGCGCTCATACGCGGGTGGCATGGGACCGTAGGCCCTCAGCGGCTGGCGGTGAGCAGGACTCGCTTGCGCAGCAGGGGCAGGCTCGCTCTCCCGAACATCTGCCGTTTGAGCATTTTGATATGATTCACGCGACCCTCGATGGGTCCGGAGTTCCATCGCGTGGTCAGCCCCCGGGGTGACCGCGTCCAGGTCGCTGGTCAGGCTGTCGGCGAACGCGGTCAGGCCAGGCAGGTTCTCGGCGCGGACCGCGGCGATCCGGGCAGGGAGTCCCTGGCCGCGGAGCTTGGTGAGCATCTCGCCGAAGGCGCGGACGTGGCCGGCGGCCGAGCGCAGTTCCGGGCACTGCTCCAAGACCGCCTTTAGCCGCACCTGGTCGTCCTCGGTCAGGGCGGCGGGGTGGCGGGGTGGCGGGTGAGCCAACCGGTGACCTGCCGCACCGTGGGTGGGGGCGGCACGGCAGGGTCGGGCCTGACCCGGTAGGCGTCCAGGTAGCTGCGGACCAGGGCGTAGCTGCCGGCAAAGCCCCGCGCGCCGACCTCGCGGTAGAGCTGGGCGGCGTTGCGGCAGCCCTGCTCCCAGCGCTGCTGCAGGTACGGCT
>WNGE01001616.1_pt1 | contig 28393 bp, 23 predicted proteins | sample 5400651 | NCBI WGS metagenome assembly WNGE01 (sample SAMN13153370, study PRJNA577476) | soil metagenome | isolation source: 60 cm soil or saprolite under grassland replicate 2 | place: USA:California | collected 2016-06-15 | reverse complement strand
CGAAGTGATTTCCGTCACTACTACTGAGGTGATGTTGCCGGTCAGCGTTCGCGATGCAAACGGACGATTTGCCAGCGACCTGACACGCAAGGATTTTCGCATCTTCGAAGATGGCCGGGAGCAACCTCTTAGTGATCTGGCGCTGAGGCAGGTTCCTGTGGATGTTGCGTTGATGGTCGATGCTTCGTCGTCGGTAGCAACCAATCTTGACGACTTTCGGCGTGCCGCGGAAGGATTCGCTACCAGGTTGGCCGCCGAAGATCGAATCAGCCTTATTACATTTGATGACCGTGTGCAACTACTTCAGGATTGGACGCAGAGTCGCTTTCAACTGCATCGCGCGCTGAATCGAATCGAGCCTGGCATGTTTACGCGATTCAACGACGCATTACTGCTAGCTGCCAGGCAGCAGTTTGCATCAGGCAAATCGCGCCGGGCGCTTATTGTCTTATCCGATGGCATCGACAGCGGGCGCGGAGCAACGTCGCTGGAAGGAGCTCTGAAAGCGCTGCTCGAGGCACAAGTCAGTGTTTATGTGGTTAGCAATACTGGGATTGCTCGCGCTACAAAGATGGCTGAACTCGACTCATTGCTCAGCGGATCGGAATCAACGGTACGATTTAATCAACTTCGGATAGATGACCTGCGTGAGGGATTGCGCGTGCTGGACCAGAGCGAAACGAATCTGGGACAGCTTACCGCGGCCACCGGTGGCCGGCTCTACATACCTCAAAGCTTCAGAAACCTCGATGCAACCTATACAGAAGTCGCCGAAGAGCTCCGACACCAATATGCTCTTTACTACACACCGCTTAATAGAGCTCGGGATGGGAGCTTCCGGCGGGTTCGCGTCGAAACTCTGAATCCTACTTACAAGCCACAAACCAGGGTCGGTTATTTCGCGCCTAAGAGCTGAGTTATCAGGCGTCACTATTGGGTCAAAACTCAGACTGCAGTGTCATGAAGTCAGAGCACGCTTATTTGGAGGTTAGTGTAGATATGAAATTCCTTGAAGTCGCCCATCCCGAGGGCGGGAGATTCCTGGTTCATGTAGATCACATTACCAGCGGACATTACCGTCCCGCCGAAGGGGACGTAAAGACCCGACTGGGGTTAGATTTGGATGCGCGCCAGAACGCAATAGTCCTCTTCGGTGATGAGGCTGAGCGGGCGTGGCAGGCGCTTCAGAAAATAGTAGCGGCGACAACATCAGAATGACTCGAGCACTTGCCGCCGTGGGTTTCACGCAAAGACGCAAAGAACAAATCGGACTGGACTTTGCGACTTTGCACCTTTGCGTCTTTGTATGAAAATTCTTGCTGAGAAAGAAAACAAGATTCTGCGCTCTTGTTTCACAGAAAGGTTTCCTACAGAAAGGCCCGAATGATCGCGTAGACGATGACGAGGCTCAGGAAGCCGGCCGAAGACGTGAAGGTCCATTCGACAGGTTTGCTCTTCTTTGCCAACAGCGCACGCACCATTACCACGCCGCATTTCCAACCGTCATGCTGGTAAAGAGGGAGCAGGTTTCCCGCAGCGAGTAACAAGTTCATCCAGCTAAAGACCGTCCCAAAGGTGGCCAGACCGGCAATCAGATTCAAGATGATACCGCCAAGATGTACGAACAATTGTTGCGGGACTGATTTCTCCTCTAACCGGTTGCGGTCAAGCATCACGAATGACCCGAGAGGAAAAGCGCGAACAGTAAATAGGATATCGGCGAAACGAAACCCGAAAAGCCTGGGTCCCATGCCCAATCCAAGCTCAGAGGCGGGGACATTGCACCTTCTGGCGGCGATGAGATGCCCTAGCTCATGGATGACCATAGCCAGGGCAGAAGACAGTATGAGTGAGACAATGAGTATCAATGGTTTACGTCTCTAACCTCTGCATGACAATTTGACTATCGGCGTGGCCGCACGGAAGCCACCTACATCGAACATCAATATCTGTGCCCGCCCTGAATGGGAGAAGAGCAATGTATTTAGGGGCATTTGGGATCTGGTGAGGCCCCTGGTGACGGAAAGTGTGACTGTTAATCAGACAGAATTTGACTTTTAGTCAAGTGTGAGTTGACGTGATCGTTGGGGTTGAGAGGACCGCGAGACAGGCCGTTACCGCCCAAGTTTGAGATGTGCGATGGATGAGAGTCATCAGTACCGCCACGCGGGTAGCGGGTGGGTCAGTCACTGATGCCGCGGCGTCATGAGGTCATCAGGCACGCGGTAGCGTCGGGTCCGCGTTGCGCATCACAACTCCCAGTCGCTGAGCTTCCCTTCCCTTACGCCGTACGGACGGCCCCCCATGTTACTTGAATATCAATTGTCAAAGTCTGGCAAGTCATCACCCTGACCGTAAAGTACATAATCGATGGCGCTGGCAATGCTTTTTTCGTTCCACAGTTTTACCTTACTTCCTTTTTCGCGCCCAGGGACTAAATCCGTGCGGCCATAACCCATCCTGTCTTAACTGCCTCGTCGCGTTTGCCTTGAATGCAGTACGTACCAATTCCGCTTTACGATTGGCCGTCACCACAGTGTGGACGTGATTTGTGCGAACGTTGAATGCCAAAAGCAACCAGTTGCGGATTTTGCAAGTTTCTTGAATTGCAGCTTCGATCGCTTTGCGTTGCCTCACCCCCAGGATCAATGGCGCGGTCTTGAGTTGCTGCTGATTGTAGCGATGCCATTTCGCGTTCGGCGGAATGTATGGTGAGCGATAACGATTGTGAAAACGGTCTATTGAGCCGCGCTTGTCACCATGGAGCCAAGTACCATAGGTGCGAAAGGAGATGAAATAAGCTAACGGAGTGTCGGTGTCGTTCCACATGATGAGGATGAGGAAAATGATTTGAGATGCTCGCATATTGGCAGAGTAGATCTAGTCTGTCAACATGCTTAGCGATGACCCGACCCTACTGCGTGACGGTACTGATGATGACCTCGTGACACTAAGGATCGTAATGCGGAGCGATCACCCGACGCTACCGCCTGGTGCTACTGATGACCTCACGACACCGCGACAGATGCTACGAATTTTTTTGAGGGGTCAAATGCGGAAGGCCTTGGAGGATTACAGTTTTTCAGAAGCCAAAGTGGACGCAAACAAGCAGCGCCAAGCCGACCAACCCAGCCGAGATCGTGAAAGACCACTCGATCACCGGACTAGGCCCGCCAAACACGCTGCGGAAAACCACCATGCAGCTTTTCCATCCGTCCTGTTGGTACAAGGGGAAAAGATTCCAGAGCGCCAGCACCAGATTGAGTGCACCGAAAAAGGATCCCCATGCTATCGCAGCGAGGATGAAATTCACCGCAATGCCTGCCAGCAGCACGAACAACTGTTGGTTTAGGGGGCGTCTCTGCAAGCCGTTCATGTCCATTCGGACGTAGGCGCCCAAAGGTAGTAGGCGGAGCTGATAATCAACGCTCCGGACTCGCACACCGAAAAGAATAGGTCCCCACCCGAGTCCGACCTCGGTTACAAGAATTTTGCACGCACGAGCTGCAAGAAAGTGGCCAATCTCGTGAAGCACGAGCGCAACCACAAGGCTTAGGACAAGATTGAGCAGAGAAGCGTGCATCTATTGAGGAGACTTGCCACGAAGTTAATTAGCTAAGAATGATGAAACCCGCGCCTCAAGTAATTTCAGAGTCTGTAGCTCTTCCTTCATGTCAAGAATCAGGTACAGCAGGGGGCATACGACTACGACTGCGTCCAATACACCGATGTCCCTTGTCATCAGAGCGAGAAGCAGGAATATCAATATGAGCGCAGAGATATAAAGTCTGATCGCAAACATGAAGCCTCCTGATTCATGTCTAAAGTAAAGAAGCAATGCGCCATCTCTTCCATCGAGCATGCAAGAGCGAGACCCTAGTTTCATGGCCAGCATTGTTGAACATTGAAAAGAGGCAAAGCACATTGACAAGCCCGAGGAACAGATCTTCAGACCTCGGCATGATCTCTAAGTCCCTGTCACGCTGCTGTCTCCCTCAGCCAATGCTCTCAGCAGTTGAGCTTCAGTCGGCGGCGGCCAGTCGGACCCACGAAACGAGGCTGTGAAGCCGGACGACCGCTCCAACCTCTGCGCGGCCCATCCGCGCGGCAACCACCAACGCATCGAGCCAGCCATTCCTACCGGCGAGCGAATCGGAATGCTCAATCGCGGAAAGGGCCTGGCCCATTTCCGCCATACGTACCGGCCAGTCTGGCGTTCGAGTCGCTCGCACACTTCGCGAATAGATGAAAGCGGCCTCGGTTCCGCACTTTGCGGAGTTCCCGAGAGACGCCTCGACGTCGAGGGAACCAGTGATCAGGAACAGCCGCTGGTCCGGCGCTTCCTCAAACCACGTGAGCACCTCAGGCAGCAGCCAGGCTCGGCCTGTAAACCGGTCGACGTTCTCCGCAATGCGACTGAGTAGATTAATCGTCAATGGACGAGCCCGCTGTTGCACTCAAATTTTAGGAGATGAATTCGCCCGGAGACGTCACCAGCCACGACGACACTTCCTGTACGATCGGCAGCACAGCGCTAAGCAGGCATCACGCCATCCGGTCCGATCTGCGCTGCCGGCGCAGCTACGTTCTCAAAAGCCGCTGGTCCTATCTGTTTCCCGATTTCCTCGAGCAGCTCCGGGTCGTCAGGCTTGGTGGCAATCAGCAGATAGCTTAATACGGTGTCGAGCGCCGTCGGGTTGTTCACTGCTACCGGCACCAGCGAACGGATCAGTGCAATACGTTCTTCTTCCAGAGAGTCGTCGGCCAACACTCGCGCCGCCAGATGAATAGCAAGCAAAGGCGCAAAGCCCGGGTCGGGAACACGAATCGGCGTTTTGTCAGCCAACCTTTCTGTCAAGTTATATTCCGGGTTGAGCCGCCGAAACTCTACGGCAGGGCGTTGGAAAACTTCGACCAAGCGCTCCAATGATTCAGCCTCTCGAGCCTGATGGATCGGTAGGACGTCCGGATCATCGTCGCGGTACTGATACGGCTCATGAATGAAATGGTCAGCCGCAAACTCGCGGTCCATCGGCGATCTGACGAGACGCCTAATCGTGTCGGCAAGATTCTTTCCACTCAGCGCAATATGATGCCAACGGTTGAGCGCATTACAGCGTGCCGTGATCCGAGCACAGAAGTGGTAATCCTGAATATGATGTGCGGACCGCAAGGCTTCTTGGAGTGTGTTGTCAATCGAGCCAGGTGTTTCCATACGACCGGCGCGAAGTGCATCGCAGAGTCGCAACTTAGCTGGCGCTTGGAACCCTCCGAAACCGTCTGGCAGGCTGAGAATACGGTTCAAGAGCATCCCTGCCTCGTGGGCGTCAGCAAGCAGTAATTGATAGAGTTCCATCAACGCAGTCAACCTGCGCTTGTGGTTTCCCCAGGAATCGTTGGCGCCTCGCTGGTTCTGTAGCGCATCAGCACCCGCCAGTGCCGTAGTGCGCCATTTGTCCAATGTCTCGAGTGGATCACTCGTACGCGCCTGTTCGGACAACATAGCCGCCGTGAGCGGCAACATCTCGGTGAAGTCTACACCGCCTCCGCTAAGGGCGGTTACGAGCAGATGACGCAGGCGTTGTTTGACCCAAGCTTGTTCGGGGTGGTGACGCAAGACTGCTTGCAACACCATCCAAAGCGAGCGATTGCGATATTCGACGTAGTTATAACCGGCGTGTGCGTCGACATATTGATCGACGAGTTCAGTTCCTTCTGGTCCATGTTCCCGCGCAATATTGACCAGAATCGGCCCATCAAAGTTGGCCGCGTACCCAATCTGATTCATCATCTCCGATTGAAAACCTAGCTTAGTGATAAAGCTCGGATTAACTGAGCCGAGGAGTTCGCGATTGAAGTCTTGTCCACTGACCCGGTTGACCAACTCCTGGCCCACTTCAAGTGATAGCGCATCTAGTTTGTCGAAAGGGAAGTTAGCTTGAGAAACGAGAGCTGCATTTATCCGATCCCTTAACAACGGCAGTGGTTCAAGTGCACGGAGGTTCTGAGTGGCGTCGTCGCGGAGTCGCTCCGACGCAGTCCTGTTTTTTTCAATGCCTAGCCACGCAATGATAAGTCGGGCTGCGACCTGCCAGTCTTCGTCTACATCGGTGAAAAGAGGCAGCCTCCTTTCAGCTTGTTCGAGCTTGCCTTCGTCCGCCAGCGTCACAACGGCTTCGCCACGAAGATAGTTTTGGCGAAATGTACCGAATTCTTTTGCTGCCCTCAATAACCAGGGCAGCATGTCCTCGCGTTCGTTTAGTGCCGCTACCACAACGGCCCTGTGCAGGTATTCATGCAACAAGGGCAAGTCGCCGAGGTGGGTTTCAAAGCCGCGTTGATACTCGCGACTGCTTGTGAGTCTGATGAGTGCCTGCGTACGCGTTTCGCGTTTGGCCTCGGACAAAGTGGCAGAGTCAGCCAAATGCACTGGTGTGTAGCGCAAGGCATATTGATCGTTACACCTGCCCCAGTTTGCGCCGTACTTTTCCTGAAAATAGCGGGCGATGGCTGCATGTCGCTCTGCCGGGAAGATCGGATATCCGTTATCCACCAGCAGGAAGTCACGAAATGACTGATGGTAGACACCATAGGGATCGGTTTTAGTGTCGCCGCCCACTAAGTACTGAGCACACACCTTCAGCACATCGCTGGCAGTGTCCTCGGGCAGTTCGGTAATCCCGATCAGCTGCGCTTTCGTCAAACCCTCGCCGCGGGCGACGGCAATCGTGCCCAGAAGCGGGCGGTAAGCATTTTCCCAACGCGTTGAATTAGCCGCCATCTCCCGCTCAATGAACTTGCGATAGACATCCTCCAACTCATCGGGGAGTTCAAGAGTATCGGGGTTTTCTATATCACCACCCTGCAAAACAAGATCCTTCAACACGTAAAACGCATACAGAAAGTTACCTCTGCTCTTTTCAGCAACGCGATCAGCCAGCACCTGCCGTTTGGTTTCCGGCACGGTATTCAAACGAGCGGCTGCATATAGTCGAACGTCGTCAAGATCAGAAGGTGCGTTAGCGATGAGGTCGAGCGTTGGCGGGCCGACTAGATTGAACACGCGATCGCTGTTGGACCGGCATGTAAAAAAGAATCGCGCCTGCGGAGGAAAGTCATTCACCAGTTTGAGTAATTGAGTGATGTTGTTTTCGGCGTTAAAGGTGAGAGCTTCGTCAAGCGAATCGACGAGGATGACGATGCGTTCCGCCGGTAGCTGTTTACAAAGTTCCTCCAAAGGAAGGCGAACAGCCAGGTCGAAGAGCGGGCGGGCATCGCCACCTTTTATCTCGATCTGGACCTGTGAAATCTGTGCGCCGATTACCTGGCCTCCCTCTTGAACTGTCCCCACGTTTTGATTAATGACGATCTGGCGCGAACCTGACTTCTCAAGCGCGGCGCGAAAGGCAGGGTAGCGGTTGGCCAAGGTCTCGGAAATTGATTGCACAAAGGTCAGCGGCGAGAGGGTGCTTTCGAGCCCGGCTTGACAGAAATGACTGTGAGTCAACCAGCCTTTGCGCAGTGCGGGGGCGAGTGCCTCCCCGACGCTATCATCATTCAGCTGAGTCAGTCGTGCGGCGATAGCAGTCTTACCAGTGCCCGGACCACCAGTCAGTAAAAAGATACGTCGGTCGCCAGGAGGCTTAGTCAACCAGTCATTGACTTCTTTGAAGACCCATTCACGACCGGTGAAGTGTTCAGTTCTTTCCTTGATGTAGGAAGAAAAGTCCAGCATCACTGCCACCCTCTAATATAAACATTTCACTCCTACGGAGTGAGGACTCAACCGAGTTTGTCTATCGAAAGACCAGTCGCCTTCCCTTTGACTTCATCGATTTCCTGCCGGGTATCAACCGACCCGCCTCCCAGGGTACCGATCACTACAGTCGTTGCTTCGCCACCTGCTTCGACGGTGTCAATATCGTGAGTGGCATGAATTGAGGATCCGCGATCCACGTGATCTACCTTGACGACGGTCGATTTGCCCTTGAGCGTCTTTATTTTTGCATGCGCCGTAATCATCGCTTCCTGCCTTGCCGCTTCCAATGTTGGGTCTGAAGCCAACTCCGAGAAGATGACGCCGTCGGGCGAGCGCAGATAAAGAACCGGCGTGGCCCACCCGCGCGGATCTTCCAAAAGGGCAACTGCCACACGGCCAGCCGAGACCGCCTCGTCAATGCTCAAGCCCAGAGCCAACGACGCATAGAAACGCTCCGCAAAAGCTAGCGCGCTAGTATCGCGAACCGGAAACTGCATTCCGACAACAGCGCCAAGCTCGGCTTTTAGCAGCGCCTCGGCGACACTACTCCAGGCGCCCACATCGTCCCTTTGCGCAGTCTGACACGCACCGAGAACCGCAACACGTACACCTGCGTCTCGCAATTGAACGGCCAGTAGTTCCGCATCGAGGGTCTTTTCGTCGCCGTACTCATCCTCCAGAATGATGCTGGCCTTTCCTTCATTCGCTCCAGGCACTGCAGATTGCACTGCCTCGAACTTGCCGTGGCCGGCGAAGTGAAAAAGATGTGCAGGCTTCATCTTGTTGGGAAGTTCGCTTGGTCCTGCGTGGTCAACGCTGTCGACAGTTAGCCGTGAACTGCCTGCGAGTGCCTTCACGACGATCGCGCGCTCATCGGCAACCTTGAGCTTGGGCCATCCAGCTGGGCTGGCGACCGCGACCATTACCTTCAGTGGAGTCTTCGCTTCGATTCTCCATGCTGGCAGGGGTGTCGCCGAATGACGTACAAGTGAGACGTTCGGCATCAATGCCAAAAAATCCGAGACCTTGCTTTCACCGCCACCCCGATTGAAGACGATGAATTCCCAAGGCCAGTTGGCTAACTCGCTTCCGGAGAACATCAGCCTGACGCGAACACCTTCCTGCGCCGCTGCCGCTTGCGTAATTCGGTTGTTCAGTGCGTTCCATACGTTTGACGGAAGAAGTGCTACAGCCAAAGCTTCGCCAAGCGATCGAACATCGCTCCAGTCCGCGTCTGCGCCCTTTGCTTTGTCGTTGAGATCATCAAGTGCCCTGAAGTCCAACTCGCATTTCATCGACTCACCAAACACACCGGGAACTTGAACCGTGAAGGTCAGACGCTTCTTGCCCTCGGCCTTGATAACCTGCGCCTCCGTTGCCCAGAGAACAAAATCGGTATATCGCATACTGTTCCCTCCAATCGCTCCTTCAATCGAACTGCGCGTGATACGCGAACAGCATCTCGTCCCAACGGGTGTTCCTGGCAAAAGCCAGCTTCGAGTACGACGGCGAGATGCGCTCTTGCTTCGGGGGCATCAGGTAAACCGAGATGCCGCCAATCCCATCGAACCAGGCGCCGCGATGACCTTCCGCGAGAACCGCCCCGGCGCCTGGCAAGAGTGCCTGCAGGATATCTGCGGCAGCCTGCTTTACGGTAGCCGAAACCGCTTCGGACCTCGCCAGTCCGGCAGCCAGGGAACCCATGTCCCAAAGGTGGTAGTTGAATTTACTCGGCTTGCGCTTCTCTCTCTCGGTCTCGCGCTGCCGTGCGGTATGCTGGACCTTCCAGAGGACCTCGCCGTGGTTGCTCATGTCCGCACGAAGGGCATCTGCGAGCCGATCTGTTGGGCGAACGATATCCTCGATCCTTTCCAGGTCGAGCGCAACCTTGGTAACGTCACCAGCGCCGGGTGGGTTAGCCGTATAAAAGCTAACGTAGCGGTCCACGACAAGCCGCGCAAAATCGGCGCCGCTCATGTCTGCAGCCGCCCGAAGTTCGCCGAAGACGCCCCCGTACGGCCAGCTATGCCCGGGAACCAGCCCCTCCGAGGCAACGAGATGCCGCACGGCCCTTCGCACCTCATAGGCAACCTCGAGGTTTGCCATGAGGCAGGCATCCATGCCAAGCAATTCGATCGGTTTGCCGATTGAGTCGGCAATCGTCCCCACAACCCGGCTAAGCTCCAGTGTGTCGAGCGAATGTCCCGTCCCGTCGTCAAATAGAATCGCACGCTCGGCGGGCTTGTCCGGCTTGAGGATTTCGCGAAGCGTCGAGCGGAACAGTACCATGCTGCCTGGTGCGCCCGCCCTTTCTCGCAACTCTGCGGAATCCATCTGCGCTCCGGGGCGCGCCTCCTGCGTGACCGCTTCGATTTCCCAAGGCTCCCAACCCGTACCGTGGCTCCAGAGGATGAGGCCGTATCGCTCGGCTGGGTGCTTGTCGAAGAGCCACTTTGCCATGGCGATGAGCCCGTCGGGATCGCCGGAGTCGAAGGATCCCAGCTGCTCCTGGTACTGGACCACGCCGGCGTCGCCCATCACGTAGCGGGCCGCACCGATGCCACCGTCGTACAGCACTCCATGCACCACATCCCGCGTGCTTCCGACGTTGAGGATCTCCAGCAGACTGTTCTTGCCGAGTTCCTCAAGGTTGTTGTGGGCGGCGATGTACGTCAGGAGTGTCCATTTGGTTGTGAATGGCATATGAGTCGGCTTCAGTTAACTTCCGGCGCCACCAGGGCGTTTTCCACGCAACTCCCCGTGCTGAGCGATCAGCCGTTCGATCGACGCTCGGAAGTCGTCGTCCGCGGCCTTGAGCTCCGCTTGCACGGTTTTCGGATCTGTCATGTACATAAGCCGTGTCCAGTAAGTGTTGAATGCGACGCCGAGCCATGTGATGAACTCAAGATTTTCCTCGAGCGAATGCAATGGCTGTCTAACAAAGAACGCAAGGAACGCCCCCACACTCAGCCCGGCGAAAGCGATCGCCGTGACTGAGTTGCCGTTGCGTAGACCGATCACGGCCGCTACTACGAACAGCCCGATGCCGACAGCGAACAGCAAAACATAGAGCCAGACCGTCACACGGTACGGTTTCATGAAAGCATTGAGGGTGTTCTTGAACATCTCCTCGTTCTGCTGGAAACCGTTCACCATGTACTGCGTCCAGGCGTCCCTGAGCTCTCGGGGTACAGGGTTTGTGGGGTCCGGCAGCGACGGCAAAGGCAATTTAGAGAGATCAGACGCGCCTGGCATTCTGAGCTTCTCGCCACCCAGCGATTCAGCCGGTTCGTTGTTGGCACTTAAGCTATCGGTCATGAACGTCCCTCCAGAACATTGCCCTGAACTTAGTTGAGCAGGCTTGTAAGTGTCTATGCGTAACTTGAACGCTGCCGAGCCTCAATCGCGCTACAAATCAATTGCGACGACTTCATGATCGAGGATCGAAGCGACCTTGACGGTCAAATATTCCCGAGACCATTCTGTGAGCGGAGTGTCGCCGGCCGCCAGGAGGCGGACTTTTCGTGGCTGCCTACTTTCAGGAAGCCGCACGCGAACTGTTTGCGGCCCGATCGAGATCAACTCGCGCAATGGACCCTTCATCATCATGGGGTTAGTTAGATTGACCAGGTGCACCGTCATCGAATCACTCTGCCGCCACACAGTAACGTCGAGAACGCCAGGGCCGGTAACACTGACAGGCGGTTCTTCGTTGGTGGCCCATTCCACGGCGTTGCGCAGAAGTTTGAGGTGGTCGACACACAGAACCTCCCAGAAGGTGCGATCGATGTCCCACGGAAAATAGATAATGCGCCCGGGAGGAGTGCCGCTGCGAATCTCGCGCAGGTACACCTCCGGTTTGTTTGTCTTTGCGACGCGCGGATAAACCTTCTCCATGGGCAGATCGGGATAGCTCGGAATTAGCGTGAGTGGCGGATTCGGAAATTTCTCGCGGGCTTCGACCTCAAGGCGCCACACTCCATGGACAATTCGCTGCGCATTGTCGAGACCTCTCAAGAGCGGAGGTTCGCGCGCGCCGCCGTGTTCGAGGCGCAAATAAGCATTGCGCATAGGGCCTTCCGGCCCGCTCTTGAAGCTCACTCCGAACAGATCGGCTAGTCCGAAGTCCTTTCGCGCCCCACCCCACTCATCATAGAGGCTGGTTTCGTAGGTAGCGATAAGGCTGCCACCTCGATCGACGAATTCGCGAAGCTGCTGGCATTGAAGATCCGAGAGCGCCGCAAGGTTCGGAAGAATGAGAGTCTTGAACTGGTGCAGGTGCGCCGTATCGAGCAGCCGATCATGGACCATCTCGAATGGTACGCGCGCTTCGATAAGGGCCTGGTACCAGCCGAGTGTGTAATCCTCGACTTTTTCGCCGGCGCGGTCGCCGCCGTAAAACCACGCGGTCTGCTGCGAATAGACCAGGGCCACGCGCGCGAGCGAAGCTTCGTTGCGCAAATATTTTCCCCAGTCGGCGTGACGACGGTAAAGGTGCTCGACTACTCGCAACCAGCGTTCATCGTGAAGCACGCCTGAGAACTTGGTGAACCATGGTCTCAGACCGTTGGCGACGCCATCAGCCACCCAGATGCGGATTTCGGCGTCGCTCTGCACGGAGTCCTTCCAGCGGTACGGTTCCTCGAGCCCGACGCTGAAGATACCGACAATGGGTTTGCGGCCCATCACGGCACGGAACTCTTTAGCGTTTTTGCCATTAGCCCACGGAGCCGTGAGGCCGCGCCGGGCCTGGCGGTCCGCGATAAGCGTGGGCGCGAGCTCGCCAATCTTTTTCATATCGAGCGAACTGGTCGCGCCACCGCCTGTGTTGGGAATCACGCACGAATTCGGATTGATCTTGCGAACCTCGCGGTCCCAGAGCTGCCAAAGGTCGAACAGACGTTGCTGACGCCAGAGGATGTAAGTGCGACGAACGGGATCTCGCGGATCATTTGTGCGAGGCAGATCCTGGCCGGCGGCCTCGCGAAACAGCTTCTGGCAATTCTCGCAGTAGCACATACCAGAACCATCCCAGCGATTGATGAAGATGCCATCGACCATGTAACGAGAGACAATCTCCTTCTTCACTGCGGTCATGAACTCGAAGTTGTAGGGACCGAGCCCGCAGGTGACCCACATCTCTGGCGAGGCCCAGTGGCGGCGCTTGTTGCCGCTTGCATCGACGGCAATCCAATCCGGATGCGCGTCGTGAACGTCGTCGTAAGTGGCGTGGGGATCGGTGCGCGCGATCACAACCATGCCGAATTTGCGGCAACCAGCAGAGAGTTCGCCGAATGGGTCGGAGTCGCCGAGCCACTGGCTGCGATGATGGAAAGGAATCTTCGTGGGATAGTATGCGACGCACCCTCCTGCACTTAGACAGACGGCGTCTGACTGCGTGCGCCTGAAATAGTCGAGCCAGAACTGCAGATCAAACTTACCGGGATCGTCTTCGACAAGAGTGAGCTGAGCCCAGCGCATGGGTCTATCAACCCAGGTTGGAATTGGTACCGATATCGCGCCAGATGTGTCATCCGCGATCAGCGAACCTGAAGATAAATCACTCAGGGCCACAGTGGCGCCGGCGAGAGCTGTGGTTCTCAGAAACTCTCTGCGTGATAGGTCTGATGACATCGAAGCTCCGTCTTGAGTTTCCTGGTCAGTATTTTGGACCTTAATAATTCAGTGTGGGTAAGTTCTTTATTTCGCAAAGCTGAAAGGATAGCCTCCTTAAGCGTTTCGTAGTTTTGCTTGTCGATATTTTTCCCGCTTTTACCCAATGGCTGTTTGGTAAGTATTTTTCTGTCATTTTTGCTTCTCCATTTTTAAATATAGTTTTTTCAGTTGGCACTTATGCGCGGTAATTCCGCAAGGCTTCGCGCACGTATTAAGTGTCATATTTTGCACTGGCGGACGTCCCTATGACAATTTTTATCTACCGCCTGTCTCTAGCAAAACGCCAATCTCGATTCTTCATGACTCATTTTAAACAGAATTAAAGAGTCGTGTGTCCGGTAGCGATTAGACACAATACAGTTTTGGCGCACGTTCTAAGAACGCGCGCGGCGTCACAGGAGGAGCAGATTGATGCGATTGACGCGCTCGATACCATAGACACGCCGAATTCAACCGCGGCGTTACAAAGAGCAACTCAAACCCAAAATTTGACTTTGAAGCTACTCGCGAGCGCCGCGTTGCTAAGACGGAATGAGATTTCAACGCTGGACTCGGTTGTCACTACTTTACTGAAAGACCGAACGAGCGTGAGCGAATCGGTATTATGGAAGGTATCCTTTGCTATTGAAAACGGCGTAAAGGATCCACGCGCGATACAGCCTTTGTCTCGGCTGTTTAGCGCCGGAGACGTGCGACTCCGCCGTGCGGCTGCCGGCGCGCTTCGACATACCGGGGACGGCAATCAAGAACGTTACCATGCGCGCCGCACCGCGCATAAAAACATTTGAAGGCATTCTTGCTCACATTCACGCTGAAGTGTTTGCCGTTCGAGGAACCACGATGAATCGGAACACTTGCCGCGCAGCTCCTGGCCGATCTTCTTTAGCCCGGTCATGCCGTAACCGTCAGCCACGTTGTTAAATCAGTGTAGAATACGCGCACTTCAAGCTTTGCATATTGGGCAAGCGCCGGTGAAGGTCTTATTACTGTCGAAAAGTGTGAGGTGAATCTTCCAAATGTTCCGAATCAGAACCTTTCCGCTCCCGGGTAAGTCTCTCGTCGGGAGTGGGCTGTGGGTTGTCGTCGTCCTTCCCTGCCTCTGGCTCGTACAGGCGCAGGCACCGTCCTCGTCGATGAGGCAAACGGGCGCTGACAACGAATACCAGACGGGCGCCGTCTTGTGGACTCAATCATCGGCCGAATATCGCGCGCTCGCTTATCAAACTTTTTCTTTGGCCAGGTCGCGCTTGGATGCCGACCTTCGCAGCCATCCCAGCATAGGGCTGCGCAGATCTCGTCAAACACGGGGTTCATCGCTGCCACCCGCGGTCGTTGTAGACGTCGACGAAACCGTCCTGGACAACAGTCGTTATCAAGCTGAATTGGTTCTGCGCGGGCTGGCTTACAAGCCGGAGAGTTGGACAGCCTGGTGCGAGCGCGCGGAGGCGGGCGCGGTTCCTGGCGCAGTAAACTTTCTCAACTATGCTGCGGCTCGCGGAGTTCGAGTTGTCTACATCACCAATCGTCGTTTGCCGGAGAAGCCAGGAACGATTAGAAACTTGCAAACCCTGGGATTTCCGAACGTCAGCGAAGGGACCGTAATGGTGCGCGAGGAAGGAACAACGCCGAGTAAGGAGTCTCGTCGGAAAAAGGTAAAAGAAATCTATCGAATTGCGCTGCTTATCGGAGACAATCTCAACGACTTCAACGATGATTTCGCCGGCAAATCAATCGCGAACCGGTCCGCCCAGGTCGATCGCGAACGCGCGGAGTTTGGCTCGCGCTTCATCGTCGTGCCGAATCCGATGTACGGCGATTGGGAGAATGCCGTCTACGAAAACAAGGCGCGTCTGACTGACTCTGAAAAGCGGGCATATCGCCGGGCAGCGCTCAAAGGTCAATAAGGCCACGCGTTCAGTTTTGGCGATTTCCTTTCCGTATGGCTTGAACCCGAGATTCTCATGCCTTCGGAAACAGTGGTAATCGTCACATCAAACTTTTCTGCGCAACAAGCTAAGCAGAAATAAAACCGTCACTACCGAAATAATGGCCGAGCCAAAGGAGAGATTGAGAACCACCGAGCCGAGCTTCAGCTGTGAATAATAACGGTTAATAAAGAATCCGATCGCGACCGACAGCACGCTCGCCGTTGAGGACGCGCATAGAAACGCAGTGAGAGTGTGGGTCAACTGTCGTCCGATTGCTGATGGCCAGGATGTCCGACAAACTTCAGTTTGTCGTTCGCCGCGTTGCTCGAGAGATTAATGGAAACTCTGATCAAGGAAACATTTTGGACAGCGGTACCGCGAAGCGGTAAAGATCAGATGAGATCGATCGACGTGACGACAAACTAAAGTTTGTCGGACATTTTGCAGCAGTAGACCCAAGAGGAGAGGACGCGATCAGATCGTGCGGATCGCTAGCGTGAACGGTCGCAAAGACCTATTGAATCCTCCGGGTAGGCCCAGCGGTTACCCAACCAGGCCCCCACAGATCCGGACTTGCGCAATTCGCGCATCCGGTTCGTCAGTTCACCAGTGCGTCGGCACGCGCACCAGCGCAGAACGTTAGCTGCCCTGCAGACGGTTTAGATTTGGTGGACGATCCGGGGCGGTGGCAATTGAAAGATCGTAAGCAGCTTCGTGAAGCGCGCGATGGTCATGCGCTTCTTGCCGTCCCGAACAGAAGGGCCTCTAAAGCCCTTCCTCTTCCGCGCTCAGGGTGACCGCAGTTTTCTTTTCGGGCATCGGAAGTGTCGATCTCTTCATCCGTCATGCTGTTAATGCGCACCCAATCGTTGAGTTCTGATTCATCCTTCTTCATAAAGAGGGGGTCGGTTCTCAGGCTACCCTCACGATGTACTCGGCTGGCATTGAGTGGCGTTCGCGCGCCCGCTTAGCTGGCGTGATCAGTTCGCGCACAGTGGCTATCAGCTCGTCGACAGTTTCTGGTGTGAATGAGGCCTCGCCGTCGTTTGGGCAAACCCAGGCATAAACGTTCGGCACTCGGATGGAAACGCCGTCTTCACCATACTCGAACGTCGCTGGCTTCCACTCTTTCGAAACTTGATGCCACCGCAGATTGGAACATGCTGTTCAGTCATAGTAATTAACTTTTGAAGACATGCGTGATACTTTAAAGTGAAATTCCCCCTTCAAGTTCTGAGTGAAACCGAAGACCTCGAGCGATCTTCGAATGATCGTTGCAAGGAGGTATTATGTTAGCAACCCACCGATTGATGCTCCGAGTTTTCGTTTTCATGCTTGTTGCCTTGGTGACTTGGATTGCTCTGTCCACACGGGGTGTCGTCGAGACTGGAGAGAGCAAAACCGCTGCGGCTGAGACCAAGCTCGCCGACGCCCTTGCTGCATGGGAACAGGTTTATTCAGTCTTGACTCATCCGCGCTGCATCAACTGTCACACTGCGACAAATTATCCGCAGCAAGGAGATGATCGCCACCGTCATTTCGCCAATGTCATCCGTGGTCCAGAAGGCAACGGCGTTCCAGGTTTGAATTGTGTGAGTTGTCATCAGGAGACTAATGCCGACAGTACCGGAGTACCGGGCGGAGACAATTGGCACCTGGCGCCACTGTCAATGCAATGGCAAGACTTGAACGATCAGCCATTGTCCAGTGCAGCAGTGTGTCGTGCTGTGACCGATCGTTCAAAGAATCACGGTCTTGATGGACCTGGTTTGTTAAAGCATCACGAAGAAGAACCGCTAGTTCTTTGGGCCTGGAACCCGGGGCGGCGACCTGACGGAGCGATGCGGGCATTGCCTCCGATCACACATGCCGAGTTTGTCGCCGCAACTCGCAGCTGGGTCATGGCCGGCACGCCCTGCCCACAAGGAAGATAGGCGCGCAGGTAGGAGATCAACCATGGCAACTTATCAACTCAACGTAAATGGCCAGCGCAAACAAGTGAACGTCGATCCATCGACGCCGCTTCTCTGGGTGCTGCGGGAAGAGCTTAAGATGACGGGCACCAAGTATGGTTGTGGGATTAGCGCCTGTGGCGCGTGTACGGTGCACTTGGGGGGCATAGCTACGCGTTCATGTGTGGTTCCCGTATCGCTGATTGGTGACCGTCCGATCGTTACCATTGAAGGCATCGGAAAAGATTCCGTGGGCCGCGCGGTGCAGGACGCCTGGGTGGAAAAAGATGTGGTGCAGTGCGGCTACTGTCAGAGCGGCCAGATCATGAGTGCCGTCGCGCTCCTGAAAGCGACACCAAAACCAACCGACACCAATATTGAAGAGTCGATGGGTGGAAATCTTTGCCGCTGCGCCACCTATGTGCGCATTCGCGAAGCCATCAAGAGTGCGTCTCAACAACTGAAGTAAGGGAGGGCGACCCATGCAAGCAGCATTCACAACTGACAACGATCTGAATCTGAATCGGCGCAGCTTTCTTCGTGTATCTGCCGCTGCAGCGGGTGGGTTGTTAGTTTCTTTGTACTTCGATCTTCCCGCATCAGCGCAGGAAGGAAATCAAGCGCCACCGCCGAAAGTCTATCCGCCGGATGCGTTCGTTCACATCAGACCTGACGGCAAAATCGTTATTCAGGTAAATCGTCTCGAGTTCGGCCAGGGCGTGCATACTTCGCTCCCTTTGATCCTGGCTGATGAGATGGACGCTGACTGGTCGCAGGTGATGGCTGAACTCGCACCCGCAGCCGACGTCTATAAGGATCCACTCTTTGGAATCCAGATGGTTGGCGGCTCGGGTTCTATCGCGCATTCGTTTCAGCAGTATCGCGAGCTGGGAGCCAAGACGCGCGCGATGCTGGTTGCCGTCGCGGCGGATCGCTGGCACGTCGCCCCGGAACAATGTCGCACCGAATTGAGTGTCGTTTATGGACCAAACGGGCAATCAGCTCGTTATACAGAGCTGGCGAGCGACGCCGCACACAAACCAGTGCCGGAAAAAGTACGTCTCAAGAATCCGTCAGATTTTCGGCTGATCGGCAAGAAAGTTCGGCGGCTGGATAGCCGAGCAAAGTGTGATGGTTCGCAAAAGTTTGGACTCGATCTGGATCTTCCGGGAATGAAGGTCGCGGTTGTGGCTCACCCACCGGTGTTTGGCGGCCGCGTAAAGAGCGTCGTCGACAACGAGGCGCGCAGCATCGAAGGCGTCCGCGACGTGTTCGAGATTCCTCTCGTGAAAGGGACCGGCGTCGCTGTGGTAGCCGAAGGATTCTGGCCCGCTAAGCAGGCGCGCGACCGACTTAAGATCGATTGGGATCTCGCCGGAGCAGAACAGATAGACAGTTCACAGTTATTAACTAGATACAAAGAACTTTCTCGGACTCCCGGCAATGTCGCCGTTGCGCGCGGCGACGAGAAACCGATGGATCAATTTGTGAGCGACAATCGAATCATTGCCGAATACGAGTTTCCCTATCTTGCTCACACGCCGATGGAACCTTTGAATACGACGATCCGCTTTGATGGCGATCGCGCGGAGGCCTGGGTTCCTTCTCAGTTTCAGACGCTGGATCAAATAGCCATCGCCCAAGTTCTCGGCCTGAAACCTGAGCAGGTCACCTTCCACACGGAGATGGCTGGCGGAGGCTTTGGCAGGCGCGCTGTTCCCGATTCCCACCTGCAGCGTGAGGCTGCAGTGATCGCGAAACGTCTGCGCGGCACACCGGTTAAGCTTGTGTGGACAAGGGAGGATGATGTCCAGGGCGGGTACTATCGTCCGATGCACGTCCATCGAGTCGAGATTGACATTGGCCAGGACGGTATGCCTAAGGCATGGCGGCACGTGATTGTCGGCCAGTCCATCATTATGGGTACGGCATTTGCTGCCATGCTGGTGAAGAACGGCGTTGATGAAACCGCCGTGGAAGGCGCCGCAGATACCCAGTACAACATTCCGAATTTTCACGTTTCCGCACACCATCCCACGGTAAACGTGCCGGTTTTGTGGTGGCGTTCAGTAGGGCACACACACAATGCTTTCGTCATGGAGTCGCTGATAGATGAGTTAGCCACGCGAGCAAAGATCGATCCCATCAACTATCGTCGTAAACTCCTCAAACCCGAGGCAAAGAAATTACGTGGCGCGCTTGATCTGATGGATGAAAAAAGCGCCGCCTGGCGAAACAAGTTGCCGAAGGGACATGCTGTCGGCATTTCGTGTCACGAATCCTTCGGGACTGCTGTCGCCTGCGCAGTTGACGTTTCGATCGAAAACAAACGCCCAAAAATTCATCGAGTGACGGTTGCGCTTGATTGCGGCATCGCTGTAAACCCGCTGACGATCGAAAGTCAATTCCAGGCGGGCGTGGCCTTTGGTGTGACACAACTGATGGCAAAGGGAGCAATCACATTCAAAGATGGCCGCGTGGAACAACGAAACTTCGACGGCTACACGCCACCTTCCATCGTTGATGCGCCGGTAACCGTTGATGTGCACATCGTGCCCAGCACCGAAGCGCCGACCGGATGCGGCGAACCTCCGGTGCCGGTGATCTCGCCGGCGGTAGTTAACGCGCTGGCCAAGCTATCCGGAAAGCCGTATCGCGCGTTGCCGCTGGTGACCATCTAGTCAAAGTCACGCCGCAGAGCGTTGGTGATCTCTGATCTTGAGTTAGTAGAACGTGAGAGATGTTGAAGCATCCTTGAATAGATTATTGCGGCGTTTTATGGCTTCGGAAATCAAGAGAGTGCTGGCCGTTGGGGCACACCCGGATGACGTGGAAATCATGTGGTCCGGTACCCTCTTTGCGCTCCATCAACTCGGACACGAGGTTCATGTCGCCTCATTAACCCTGGGCGATTGTGGGTCGGTTGAACTTTCAGCCGAAGAGATACGCCGCATTCGCCATCATGAAGCAATGAAGGCTTGCGAGGTGCTGGATGCGACTTACCATCACGCGGGCTTTGACGATTTATGTATTTTCAACGATGACAACTCTAACCGCCGTGTGACGGCACTGCTGCGAGAGGTAGATCCTTGGATGGTAATTACGCACTCGCCTAACGACTATATGTCGGATCACGAGATGACCAGTCTCCTTGTTCGCAACGCCTGCTTCAATGCATCAATACCGAACTATGAGACGAAGGCTGGCGCCGCTGCTTGCACCTTGAACATACCCTACCTCTATTACGCCCAACCGATGGAAGGCATAGATATCTTTGGCAAGAAAGTCACACCGCAGTTTTACGTGGATATCAGCGGGGTGATGCAGCAAAAGTTAGAAATGCTGGCCTGCCACGAGAGCCAGCGTAACTGGCTGCGTGCACACCACGGGATGGATGAATACGTGGAAAGCATGCGTCGCTTTAACAGTTCACTGGGGCAAAGAGCATCAAAAGTGTCGGGGAGACTGATATCCTATGCCGAAGCTTTTCGCCAGCACCGCGGGCACGCCTACCCTGACGACAATGTCATCACGACATTTCTCCGAGAGAGCGTCATAGCGGAACCAGCCTACTGAGTTATTCAGGCTCCATTGAATCTCTTCTAAGTATTGCTCATGCGAGAGTTCACGCCGAGTGCTCTTTTCATGCCTAGGCTCGATTACGCAGCAAAACTCAGATCACGGCCAAGAATAGTGTAGTGTATAGTCTTAGAAAGAGAAGGAATGCCCTCGACTACCTTGGCCCAGGTTTCTCCCTCGTCCTCACTCGCATAGATATCGCCATCTGTGTTTCCGGCGAAGACTCCGCATTTCCAGCGCGAGTGCCACTAGAAGCCCATGCGTGACAAATTGATTGCGATAGGCGTCTGTTGTTGCGATCAATTAGCAATTGAATAATGAAACAAATATTCATTTGAAAGTCGCTTGACAGCCTCGTTTCTTCGTTTTAAAAACCTGCTCATTCATGTCGCGCAAAGACTATCGCAGCATGATAGTTGATCGCTGGATTTCGACGATTGACGAATTGCGGCTCGCTCGGGAAAGCGGGCCACCCACTGCTAATGCTTAAGGAGGGTTCAATGGTTTCAAGGAGATTACAGACAGTTGGCTCGACGGCGCTTGCGATCGGCGTCCTGTTCATCTCAGCTTCGGTGGCTTTGGCGCAAAGCCAGGCGGGTTCCACGGTCACGAATTCAATCAACACCAGTAACAATTCAGGCAGCGGAGCTAGCGGCCAGAAGATGAAAGTGAAGGGCGTAGTCACGCAGCGTGAAGCTGACACATTTGTCCTCAAGGATGGCAGCGGAGTCGACACAACCGTCCGCTTAACTAGTCAAACCAGCGTGAAAACCAACGGCGGCTTCTTGCGTGGCGGAACCAACTATGCTCAGACCAATATAATGCGCGGTCTCAATCTTGAAGTGGAAGGCCGCCGTGGATCGTCAGGTGAGTTGATTGCCGATAAAGCCAGGTTCAACGAATCGGACCTGAGGGTTGCGCGTGCGGTTGAATCCCGCGCAGCCCCGCTCGAGGAACGAGCAACAAACACGGAAACCAAGCTGACGCAGGTAGAAGAGAACGCCCAGCGTCTCTCAGGACAGCTTGACGAACTTGTCGCCGTAGCTAATACGGCCAAGGGAGGCGCGAAAGCGGCGCAGGACACCGCGGATGCTGCTATCGCGGGTGTAAATGAAACCAACGATCGGATTTCGGCGTTGGATGATTACACGCCACAAACAACTACCGCGGTAAACTTCAAGCTCAACAGCGCCGTACTTACGGACGACGCTAAGACGAAACTCGATGAACTTGCCACGAAGGCCCTAGACACCAAAGGCTACGTCATCGAGATTGCGGGCTTCACCGATTCGACCGGTGGCATCGAGAGGAATCGCAGACTGAGTCAACGTCGTGCGGAGTCCGTGATTCGTTACCTAGTTGAGAATCACAGTATTCCTTTGCGTCGTATCGTCACGCCGTATGGTTATGGCAAGACGAACCCGATAGCGGATAACTCAACGCGAGAAGGCCGCGAACAGAATCGTCGCGTCGAAGTGAAGTTGCTCGTCAACAAGGGACTGCTCCAACCGGCGCCGACAATGAATAGGTCGAGCAGCAGTTCCGGGAATTAGTCGCATCACATTTGCGATACGCGAGGAAAACTGAGGGAGTGGCTCGTCGATTATCCGTGCCACTCCTTCACCCAAACAGGAGGCAATCTCGTGGCCGGTTATTTTTCTTTCCGCAAGGTTATCACGACCTATTTAGTAAGAACTCTCTATGCGCTGGGTTTCATCCTCCTGACTTTCGGTGGAATAGGTTTGGCAGTATGGGCTATTCAACGTCTAAACGCGGCCACCATGCCCACACGCACGGCCATTTACTTTATCGCTGCTGGAGTTGGAGTCGCGCTCGTAGGCAACCTGGGCTGGCGAATGATTTGCGAGTTCTGGCTCCTGCTCTTCAACATGCACGCGTTGCTTGTCTCCATTGAACGAGAAATGAGGCACGAGGGCGATCAAACTCAAATGAAACACGACGTTATTGAGGCAGAGACGAACCGCGAAGACTCCAGAGCACAGCGAAGGACCTACGCTGTCGCTTCCGAACGAAGCGTGCTCGGCCTTTCTTGACGGTCCCGTTAGTTACACTCACCGGCAGACCCCTTCTTCCTCGATCACGACCAACGCGACACCTTGAGCACCGGCCTTACGATCAAGATGAGTGATTGCAAGACGCGATTTCTTTTGTGGCTACCTTTTAGAATAGACGCTCAGTTATTTGACCACTGAGATGGCTTACTGGATTTCCTGATCTCAGAAAACTTGTATGGATTTCGGATAAATTCACCTTGGGATTCCGACGCGATCCACCGAAATTCTGGGTAGTTTGGTCATGTACGGTGCTGGTCCAAGAGTTGCAGTCGTTTTCGCTCTCATCCTTACTAAGTTGTAATACTCGAAGATGCATCCTTTGTTGCGAGCCGAAGTGCGGCGGCGCGTCTCTTTTGGTCATTAACGATAGGAGAAACGATTGTGAAACACTTAGGTACGTTACTCATGGCCCTGCTCGCCGCCCTGCTTTTATCAACGCCCGTAAAGGCAAGCCCGGCAGGGATATTAAACGTCAGCAACTGTGCGGGGGGCGGTGTGACTATTACATCAACAACTATCGATTGGACTCTTCCGGTTGGTGGAGGAAATGGTTGTATCCAAACCGGGTGGGACGAACATCACATACACCGGTGGAGGCCCGTTGCTCCCGGGCGTCCAAGGCACGATACTAGACTTGAATGCGGGTGGTGGAGCGGTTCCCGACTTTATGACGTTCGTTGGGAATCCCGTTCTACACCTTGACCTGACATCGCTCGGCCCAGGCGTGGCCAATACGATTTGCGCCGCGGCCCTTGACCCAAATCTTCCTGCATGCTCGCCTACGGCCGGATCTCCGTTCGTGTTCACGCCCACTTCGACCGGCACTGCGCTCACATTATCCGCTGCTGGTATAGCACGTGACGCAAGTGGTACGAATAGTGTGTGGACGGGGACGTTCACGACCCAGATTGCCGGTGTGACCCCGCTCTCAATCCGGAACACCATTGTCGGGGGAGGGAGCATCACTAGTACTTACTCTGGCAGTTTCACTGTTAATGTAACTTCGCAAGTCCCTGAGCCGGCGACGATGCTGTTGTTCGGCAGTGGACTCTGCGGGGTAGGAGCAGCAATTCGGAAGAGAAGGAAAGGAAATTAGCTGCCGGCCACGTCTCACAACGCATGCCTGACCGCTACTCGCAAATCCGTCTTGAGGCAAAGCGGAGCGCGTTAGAAGCGCTATCGACTAGTAGTAATGGCACAAACAACGACACAAAAGCGGCCACGATAGACCGCTTTCCTCACAAACTAAGGAGGGACGGCGATGAGCGGACGCGTAATGGATCGAATGGCACAATCAGCGTTTGGCTCACATCCCGTTCAATAAATCAGCGGACATTTGTCGCCGCATCGCGTTGACGAGCTCTCGCTAGTCAGAAACATGCGCTGTCCTTCTACTCAGTAGACCGTAAAAGTGCTCACCGGATCGTCGTCGTCGGGACCGTTAATCCGGTGAAACACCCCCACCACGTCTCTGCTTTCCAAGTACTCAGCGTGGAGCAGGGATGAATCGACTACGGGTTTGAGCTCACCGTATTTGCGATTCCCTTGTTTTGCAAAATTCTGATCTCCACTCGCCGATTTTTCGCGCGTCCGGCTGCAGTCTTGTTATCGGCAACAGGCTTGGAGTCACCATATCCAAAGGGTTGAACCAGCCGCCGCAGATCCAAATTATGCACGCCAACCAGGTATTGAATTACGGCCTTCGCGCGTCGGTCGCTCAGGGCGCGATTTCTCGCCGTGTTGCCGCTTGTATCCGCAAATCCCACTACTTCAACGAGCCAACCGTTCGTGTTCCCCTTGGCCTTCTCTCCCTTTGCCCAGGCTGCTGCATCATCGATCGTCTGCCTGGCGGTAGCGTCAATAATGCTGCTGTTTACTTTGAAGAGGACCGGAACTGTGCGAACCGTGTCGTAGTCATCGAGTCCGTTGATACGGTTGTTGGCCAACGCGGCAGCCTTATAAGCCGCATCAGCCTGGTCTTGTGCCGCTTGGGCCTTGGCTGCGGCCGCATTTGCCAGAGCCGTATTTTCTGCAATTTGTCCAGCCATCACGCGGGCGTTCTCCTCCGCCTTCCGAGCGGCCTCTTCAGCAGCCGCAACCCTCGCCTGGTTTTCCTGGGCGAGTTCATCTGTCTGCTCGAGAGCCTGGGCGCTTCGCAGGTCTTGCTCATCAAACTTGACCCAATCGGCTACCAGATTACCGTCGGCATCACCCTTTCCCTGGGCTTGCAAACGCAGACCGCGCATGATGTAGGTCACAGGGTAGGCCTTTTTGTTAAGCCCGTGCGAGCTGACCTTTGTATTGGCCGTCAAGAGCACCGAAGTCTCGGCGCCGGTAGGGTCCCGGACTTTAAACGAATCGCCGTTGCGGATACTGACCACGCCCTGAACCTTTTGCTTCTGACCCTGCGGAACCGGTACGAGATGGGCACTGGCTGCGTTTTGCGCCGAGGACCTGACTGCGGTCATCAGGGTCATCACAAAGGCTAGACACACTAGCACTGCTAAATGTTTAGTTGTTCTCATCGAATTTTCTCCTTCTTCGCATATAAAGACCAAAGAGGGGGGCGATGTGGTTTCAAAGTGCCTTTCTGTTGCGCTTTGCTCGTCCTTCTCTGTTAAATGGTCAGACTCAATCACGGATTCTAGGGACAAACGCCGGGTACTGATACTGTCAATTCTGACAGGCGTCACTCAAAACGTCGGCGGTGGAAACTGATAGCGGGCGAGAACTGCGGTTACGTTGTCTGTCCCGCCGCCCGCTAATGCCAGATCAATCAACGCACCGCAAGCTGCGTCGGCTGAGGCCGCGTCGCGAAGTGTGGAAGCGATCACGTTGTCTTCAACCATCCCAGTGAGGCCGTCCGTGCAGAGCAACAGTTGATCACCATCGCGTAAATGCAGGCGCTGCACCTCGGGATCGGACTTCTCACCTGTCGATCCGAGCGCGGCTGTGAGCACATGACTCATTGCCTGCGTGACGGCATCTTGCGGGTTTGCTATGCCGGCATCAATTAACGCCTGCGCCATCGTATGGTCGCGAGTCAATTGGTGGAGCCGAGCGCAACGCAGCAGGTAAGCTCGAGAGTCTCCGATGTGCCCAATAATAAGGTCAGCGCCCAGGCTGATCGCCACCGTCAATGTCGTACCCATCCCCCGCAGTGCCGGATCCTGTCTGGCCTGCTCTCTCAGGTCATCGTCGACTTGGCGAAAGCGCTGAGTCATACGCTCCATGACGATCACCGAGTCTTCGCGCTCGCTTAGCCTCATGATCCAGTCTGGAGTGTTCACCACCAGTTCCACAAGTTTGCAGAGTGCGGAGCTGCTGGCCACTTCTCCGGCGGCCATCCCGCCCATGCCATCGGCCACAAGGAGGCCGTAGGCAGTCTCTTCAAAGCTGCTCGGGAGAATACCTTCCGCCAGATTTGTAATGAGAGTCTCGAGTGAGCGCTCGATACGTGCTGCGAAATAATGATCCTGGTTGGCCGACCTAACGTGTCCGCGGTGCGACAACCCGGCCAGATCCACCTTGACCAGAGCTGAAGCGGGATCCGGCGAGGGCTGCTTTGAGCGAAGGACCGCCATCAGAGGAAGCTCAGCCGTGGCTTGCTCGTTGATTTGCTTTTGACGTCGACCCATTGCCTTCTCCCTTCAGAAGATTCCGCTCTCGCGAGGGGAATTGAGCTATCCGCGATCGCTTCGATGAAGTCCCGGCCGCGGGATTAGGCTTCACAGTCTTCTTTGACTCTGATAGCCAGAATGATCGCGGCCGGTAAGGCGGTGCTCTCCGCCCCACGCGAGAACACCTGCCGGACCAGCTCTGACTTGTTGCTGAGGGAACGCCGCCGCCGTGAGCGTATCCCAGTCAGAACTGGCCTGTTCGAGCCCTAAAGAGCATTCTGAAGTACAACGTCCGTTACGCTTGGCAATGACTTTCTCCACATTGTTGAAAACCTGAGCGTCGGAAAGGCAATGCTAATGATTCCTGTAATGTCGAATGTATATCGCCAATCAGCGATAGAACGTCATATTCAGGATCAAACCGCGCATCTGACCGTCGAAACCGACCGTGTTGCTCGGCTGGTCGGCGTTAATCCCGAGAACCCGATAGCCGCCAGCGACGGAGAATCCCGGCTTTAGACGCAAGTCGACCAAACCTTCCGCGCTCCACGCGAAATTCGAACCGGCGCCAGAACCCCCGACCGTGTACTTACCGATCAGAGTCAATGCTCTGTTCGGACTAACCTTGAAACGATTTCCAATAAATGGACCGATGAGATTTCTGCTGCCCTCAACCGCAGCGGTGTTACTGGGTTCGAGCCCAACACCAAGGTGAAAGAACCTTCCACCACCAAGAATCTCCGCCGTGAAAATTGGCGGCAAAGGATTCGTAGCAGTTGCTTTCTTATTTGGCACTGCTACTGCTGTATACGACCCGCCAAATTCGAAAATGTTCATGGTCGGCTCGACCTTAACCGAGACATTACCGAGAGGACCGGTACCAGTTGTTCCCAGGTTGACGTAGTTCTCGTCGAACATGACTCTCCAGCGGCCTCTTATAGCTTCGACCTGAGCGGCCGCGGCGAAGTCAAGCATGCCCAGGACGCTTGACGAACTCTTGCCAGTTTCCGCCGACGTATTCCGTACGCGGACTCGGCCATAAACGCCTGCCAGCCATGCGTAGGGCCTGATCTCGAGCCGCCATCCTTCGATAGGGATGGGTATTGTCGTTGAACCAGCAGAAACGGCGTTCTCACTTCGTTTGGTCAACACATCGTGCGTTGGTTGCCACTTTGCGGGTGTGGTCGAAGTAGCAGAGTCAGATGTGGTTTTGCTTAGACTGGCAGTGTTTCGCGTTAGGTTAGATGCGCTTGTACTTACCTCCTGGCCAAAGGCGGTGGCTGTGAAGAACAAGAGGGTTATAGAAGTCGCTAAAGTTTTCAATGATGTGAGAGTTGGGTTTTTCAAAATGATCTCCGAATTCCAACAAGATTTAGAGCCTACGCGGAGGTTTAGGTAAGCGATACTGTCAAACTTAACAGGGGCGGCCAAAAACGGTTTGGTTTTTATCTTCTGTTCGTTCTGCGCTTTGTTTGATCACTCTGCTCTCACTTTTCCGGCATCGTAGTGCCATGCCTCTCGCTCAGAACGGAGGCACGGTCATTGAAAGGCAGACGAGGCACCAAACCGCCATCGCCACATCATATGGAGAACCGCGTAATGAGACAGTAGTATTGCTCCATGCCTCTCGCTCAGAACGGAGCGACGTCATTGGAATTGATCCCGTTCCCTTTGAGCCTCAACCTCTGCGGACTATCAACGGCATTGTCATTTAGTTTCACACGCGCATTGCGGCCACCGGTGCGTGCCGGCGTGAAAGTAACGTCAATTATGCAAGCCCTATTCGAGTCCAACGTTGTTCCAG
>WNGE01004394.1_pt1 | contig 28396 bp, 22 predicted proteins | sample 5400651 | NCBI WGS metagenome assembly WNGE01 (sample SAMN13153370, study PRJNA577476) | soil metagenome | isolation source: 60 cm soil or saprolite under grassland replicate 2 | place: USA:California | collected 2016-06-15 | reverse complement strand
CTACCAACTGAGCTATACCCCCATTTCACCTATGAAAATGGCGTCGATAAAATCCGGCAAAACTTTCTGTTGTCCACCTCTTTCGCACTGGTTATCGACTTGTCTTCTGATCCAAGCCGGAATTAGTCCACGTTTCAAAAGTTGAACTCAGCTATGTTCTGTTAATAACCTAGAATTATGCCTAGGGCGTTTTTAATCATCGGCCTAGGTCAAAATCTGGAACTCAATCAGGACAGCAGCCCGATTGGCAGGATACCATTCTCTTTTATCATCCCAAACATCAAGCGAGGACACATGTCGTTTCTTTTTGCCCAAGTACTTGGGACTTGCAGTTTCTGTCGAAACTCAGGAGCCAAGGTTCTGCTAATCAAACGCGAAGAGAGGCCTCGCACTCGGAAGATTCAGAGACAAGACCAAGCTACCGCACTAAGGCCGCAGACCGCGTTTTTGAATTCAGCCGCAAACGAGAAAACATCTACTCCTGGCGCATTTGTCACGACCCGTTGGAGCATAATCCTTTCCGGCGCAAATTCGGAAGGCGAAGAGAGGCAAACCCAGTTCGCCCTCGCCGAACTTTGCCGCATCTACTGGCGGCCGGTTTTTTTCTTTATCATCCGGCGTGGTTACTCGCGTGAGGACGCCGAGGACCTGACGCAGGATTTCTTTGCGAGGATACTTAAGGGTGATTGGCTACAGAGGGCAGACCGCAATCGAGGCCGTTTCCGTTCGCTACTGCTGAAGTCGGTTCAGAATTTTCTAAATGATACTGCCGACAGAACGCATGCTCGCAAGCGCGGGGGCCACGTCACGTTCGTTTCGTGGGATCCGTGGATGGCAGAGTCCCCTCCGGAATTGACGCTTTCGAGCGAAGCGCTCAGTTCCTGGCCCGCGGAACGAGTTTTCGATGCGGGCTGGGCCGCAACGGTAGTGGAACGTGCACTTCGCCGGCTCCGTGAGAAATGCGAGAGCAAAGGCCGTGTGCGAATCTTCGAGGTCTTGAGCCCGTACCTTGGCGCGGAGCGGGATCTCTCCTACGCTAGTCTGGCGGCAGAACTCCGTCTTCCTGAAGCAACAGTAAAAAAATTACTCTATCACATACGGCAGCTCTATCGCTTTTTCTTGCGCGATGAGCTGGCTCAGACGGTAACAGATCCTGAGGATGTGGAGGATGAACTGCGCTACCTGTGTGGCGTGCTCGTGGCTAGCTGGGCCCAAGCGGCGTAACAATTTTCCTTTCGGCCTCAGTCGCTGACGCTTAACGCGTGACTGAGTTAGCACAAACATCACGTATGGCCTGACCGCGCCTCCCACGGGTGACGTGTCTTGGGTAAGAGCGACGGCCTCTGGGGTTTAGTGTCCCCTTAAACCCAATGCAGTGGCCGATCCTGAAATACATGCCCACCCTCTGAGGCGAGCAAATTTCTCGTACAGGCAAATAATTGGGACTTTTGTCCTGCAATTTCCGTAGAAGTAAGCGTGCGGGATATTGAACGAATTCCAGAGGCGTCGATCCTGACAAATCGTCCTCCTAACCGCTGCCGTTCTTTTTCGGCGGTGACAGGAAGCAGCATGCCCGAATTTGATCTCGCTCTCCGGTTTTGGCAGTCGCTTTTCGCATTTTTGAGAGTGAACAGTTCGAGGATTGCTCCTCGATCACATTTCCTTGAGAGCAGTTAAATGCGGGTTCTCCTCCTTCTGAAGGTGCCTGCGGATTTACCAGGGTAACGCAGTTTGGAGCAGCTCAACAAGACAAAGGTGGTAGCTCACCTTCCCGATGTCGGGCGGGTGACCAAGGGCGGCAGCTTTGTCGTGAACTGGCCGACGAAGGTTATTCACATTGGGAGCGGACTGCCAGTGGCGGCCGAACCAAAGGTGCCTGGGTGGAAATCTCCTCTCGATCTTGCCTTTATCCTGCTTTCGCTTCCGCTCTGGCTGCCATTGATGCTTTTGCTGATGCTGATCACGAGAATTTCTTCGCCCGGTCCCGTTTTCTATCGGCAGAAGCGCGTTGGTTTTGGCGGCAGACATTTTTTCATTTGGAAGTTCCGCACAATGAAAGTGAATACCGAAACACAAAGTCACGAACGGTATTTCGAAGAGTTGATGCGGGCCAACTGTGCCATGACGAAGCTCGACACCCATGGCGATCCGCGCCTGGCGCCGTTCGGGCGAATTCTACGCGCTAGCGGACTGGATGAACTGCCTCAAATTTTTAATGTGCTTTGCGGGGAGATGAGTTTTGTCGGGCCGCGGCCGTGCCTGCCAAATGAATTTGCTAACTACGAGCCCTGGCAGCGGGAACGCGTGAACGCCCTGCCGGGCCTGACCGGGCTGTGGCAAGTAAGCGGTAAAAACAAAACAACATTCAACGAGATGATCGCCATGGATCTGTTCTATCTCAAGAACATGTCAATCTTGCTCGACCTCAAAATCATGCTCAAGACCTTCGCTGTCATCGCCGAACAACTGTTCGAATCCCGGCCGGCGGGGCAATGCAATCGTCAGGAGCGAGACCCCCGGCCACCCACAGTATTTGGGCGGCAATATGAAGGCGATCGTTCACCCACTACGCAAATTTTGCGCACCTGACGGGAATCATCTCGAAACTATGAAAAAACCAGTCACCGTTGGCGTCCTTGGATGCGGTTATTGGGGACCTCTTTTGGTTCGCAGCCTCAGAGGTCTTCCTCACTGCCGCCTCAAAGCAGTCTGTGATCCGGACATCGCACGCGTAAAACATATTTGCGCGTTGTATTCGGATCTCGAGGGAGTTACTGCTCCGCAACGGCTCATCACCGCGTGCGACCTCGACGCCGTTGTCATTGCCACTCCGGTAAAGAGCCATTATCCGCTGGCGAAGGCGAGCCTCCTCGCTGGCAAGCACACGTTTATCGAAAAGCCGATGGCGACTTCTTCTCAGGAGTGTGAGGAATTGATCGACATCGCCGAGCGCAAGGGTTTGGTTTTGATGGTCGATCACACGTTCCTGTATTCGGCTCCCGTACGAAAAATCGTTGAAATAGTTCAGGCTGGGGACCTCGGCGACATCCGCTACATTAATTCACGGCGCTTGAATTTGGGTTTGTTCCAAAAGGACATCAATGTCGCCTGGGATCTGGCGCCTCATGACATTTCCATCATTCTGCACATCCTCGGCGAATTCCCAGTTGCGGTTAACTGCCAGGGCAACGCCCATGTCACTCCACAGGTGGAGGACGTGACCAATATGTCGCTGCTCTTCCCGCACAAGCGATTCGCCACCATCCAGAGCAGCTGGCTCGAACCGAGAAAAATCCGCGAAATGACCATCGTTGGCTCACGACGCATGATCGTGTACGACGATTTGCGAACGCGCGAAAAAATCCGGATCTACGATGTCCGCGTGGATCGACCGCCGCACTACGACACATTCGCCGAGTTTCAGTACTCGTACCATTACGGGGACAGCTACATCCCGCACCTTCAGCAGGAGGAACCGCTAACTTTGGCCTGCCGACATTTTATTGATTGCATCGAAACTAATTCTGCACCGATGACTAGTGGACGCCAGGGCCTGGAGTTGATTAGGGTGCTTGAGGGAGCTTCCGCTTCTCTGAAAATGAATGGCGCGCCGTTCGTATTTGGCAGCCCCAACGGCCCGGTGCTGGCTCCCGTGCCAATCGGAAACGGATCGGCTCATTCCCGGAAACCCAAGAGTACGCGAAGAGGACCAAGCCGTGCAAGAAATGGGGTGGCGACTCTGTTTGAGAACACATGACGATTTCGGCATCAACACTTTTTTCGGCCGCGACCGGCACGGGAGGGACGCAGATGAAAGTTCCATTTCTTGATCTAAAAGCGCATCACGCCCCCCTGATCGACGAGTTCGATGGCGCTATTCGCGAAGTAATCGAGAGCAGCGCGTTTGCCGGCGGGCCGTTCGTGGAAAGGTTCGAACAAGAGTTCGCGGCCTATTGCGGCTCCAAGTATGCCATTGGCGTAGGCAATGGCACAGACGCGCTTTGGCTCACTCTCCTGGCGCTTGGTATTGGAGAAGGCGATGAAGTGATCACGGTCTCGAACACATTCATCGCCACGGCCGAGGCGATTATCTGTTGTAAAGCTCGGCCGGTGTTTGTCGATGTGGACGAAAACACGTTCACGATGAACCCGGCCGAGCTAAAGAAGAGTCTCACGGCAAGAACCAGGGCGATCATTCCGGTTCACCTTTTCGGGCAACCGGCGGACATGGATCCGATTTTGGAATTCGCGCGGACATACGGGCTTTTTGTCATTGAGGATGCAGCTCAAGCTCACGGTGCTGAGTACAAGGGTCGAAAAGCAGGCACTCTGGGCGACGCCGGTTGCTTCAGCTTTTATCCAGGAAAGAATCTTGGCGCTTTTGGCGAGGCTGGCGCTGTCGTGACGAACGACGCTGAGTTACGAGAGAAAATCCAAGTGCTTCGAGACCACGGTCAGGCCCAAAAGTATTATCACACCTTGGTTGGTTGGAATTGCCGGATGGACGGCATCCAGGCGGCGATCTTGTCCATCAAATTACCCCATCTCGAAGAAGCAAATCTGCTGCGACGCGAACGCGCTTTGCAATACAATCAGGCTTTCGAGGGAATCGAGGGCATTGCTACGCCGTTCGAGGCAGATTGTGCGCGGCACGTTTATCACGTCTATGCGATTCGAGTGCAGGAACGCGACGAAGTTCGGCGATTCTTGGAGCAGAAAGGAATTGGCTGTGGCGTCCACTATCCCATTCCGATTCATCTTCAAGAGGCGTGTCGAAGCCTCGGCTACACGGAGGGCGCGTTTCCGGTCACAGAGAACCTGGCGGAAGAATTTCTTTCCTTGCCCATGTTTCCTGAATTAACCGAACAGCAAACCGAATATGTCGCTAGCTGCGTCAGCGAAGTGGTGGGTGTAGAAGCACTCGTCTAGGGGAAAAGTTTTTGAAGACTCTCGAACAATCGGAAGCGGTGGAAGCGACGCTGCTCTCTGGCGACGATTCTTTTGTGGAACCGAAGACCAGCGACAAATCGCTGCAAATGCGGATTGTCGATCCTGTCAACGATCCGGGCTGGGACCATGTTGTTGCCTTACATCGCGATGCCGGTTGCTTCCACACCAGCGCCTGGGCAAAGGTGCTTCAACAAACTTATAATCATCAGCCTTTTTACCTTCAGTTTTCCCGCAGACGCAGGTTGGCAGCGCTGATTCCGCTGATGGAAGTACGGAGTCTGTTCACCGGCCGCCGTGGCGTCTGCCTTCCATTTAGCGATACCTGCGAACCGCTCATCTTTGATCCAGAAGCGGTGGGCTTAGTAAGAGATCATCTCGTTCGCTTTGCGCAAGAACGTCGGTGGAAACACCTTGAAATAAGGGGGGGCAAATTCTTTCAAGGCGCTCCGAGCTCAGCCACGAAATGTTACGGGCATACACTGGATTTGCGCAGCGGCGCGGAGGAACTGGCCACTCGCTTTGCCAGCCCTGTTCGCCGGGCTATCCGCAAGGCAGAGCGCAGCGGCGTAAAAGCAGTCGTCGCCCGCAGTCGCGCGGCAATTAATGATTTTTACCACCTTCATGCGCGAACACGCCGGCGGCACGGTCTCCCGCCGCAACCGGTGTCGTTTTTCCTGAACATCTACGAGCATGTCATAAACCGCGGTCTCGGTTTCATTGTTCTCGCGCAGCATGGGCCGCACCCAATAGCCGCCGCGATCTTCTTCCGCTTCGGAAGGAACGCCCTTTATAAATACGGCGCTTCTGATAAACGATTTCAGGCATTGCGCGCCAATAATCTTGTCATGTGGCAAGGCATTCAGTTTTTGGCGCACAACGGCGCGGAAAAACTGCATTTCGGGCGCACCGAGCAGGAAAACGAAGGTTTGCGACGGTTCAAACTTTCCTGGAACACGCAGGAAGAAACAATTGATTACTTCCGGGTTGATCCATCGGGTCGTCAATGTTTAGCTCCCGCCCGATCCCACGACTCGGGGCTCCACAAGAAGGTCTTTGGGAGGTTGCCACTGATGTTCAATCGGCTGGCGGGCTCAATGATCTATCCGCACCTGGACTAAAGGTTAAAACTATGGCTGAAATTCGACGAGAAATACAACAACATCATTCGGGGATTCACCTGAGCGACATTCTGTTTGCGCTTTTCAAGCGCAAGGGGACAATCATACTTTGCGCGGTCGTGGGCATCATCGCAGCGGCGGCGTTTTACTTCTTTTATCCGCCTGTTTACGAGTCACAGGCCAAGCTACTGGTGCGCTATGTTCTGGAAAGGAGCGCCGTGGACCCGATCGAGGCAGAGAAAGCCGCGGCCGCGTCGAGCAACTACACCGATAGAGTCATCGATGCCGAAATCGAGATTCTGACCAGTTGGGATCTGGCCGTGCAAGTCGCCCAGGCAATCGGTCCCAAGCGATTGCTGCCACCCGCTACGGACCCGCTAACGAAAGTCGCCCACGCAATTGGTCTCAAACCACCCTCTGCGGCAGCAACAGAAGGTGAAGCGGCCCGCAGCATCATTTTGAACTTAAAGGTGATCTCTAACAAAGGAAGCAACATCATTTTTGTATCCTACAAAAATGATAATCCAGAGATGGCGACGCTGGTTTTGCAGGAACTGTTAAGTCGTTATTTCGTTAAACATCTTGAAGTCCACCGCTCCGCTGGCGCTTTCGATTTTGTAACCCAACAAACCGATCAGGTTCGAGCGCGCTTAAGTCAAACGGAGGACGCTCTAAAGTCGCTGAGGGACAAGACGGGGATTGTCTCGCTTAAGGAAGGATCCGAGGCCCTCACCGCCGGGGCGGCGAAAACCCAGGATGCGCTTAATGTTGCCGAGGCTGAGCTTGCCGAACAGAAAGCCGTTGCTGATCAGATCGGTGAGAGGAAGGCAAAGAAGTGGGGGGTAAAAGGCCAGCCATCTGAAAAAAGCTCGTTATCTGAAAAAGCTCGCGTTGCCGGTATCGAGGCAAAGGTCGAGACGCTTAAGACCAAGCTTCGCGATATTCAGCAGAAGATGAAGCAGCTTTCGGAGTTGAGGCCGCAAATGGAAGACCTGGAGCGGAAACGGGAGTTGGACGAAGCGAATTACAAGTATTTCGCGGCATCGCTCGAAAAGGCGCGAATCGACGAGGCTTTGGACCCCTCCAAAATGCCCAACATTAGCGCGGTTCAGCGGCCCTCTCCTCCCATGCTGGAAACCAAAATGCGCAATAAGATTGCTCTTGGACTGGCCGGTGGCGGGATAGCCTTGGGTATAGCACTCGCGCTGTTAAGGGGATTGGCTTTGAACCGGACTGTTGGACGACCACTCCAACTGGAGACGCAGTTGCACATTCCGCTCATGCTCTCGATACCGTACTCCAATGGTCGGAACGGCCATTTGGTTTTGCCTCCGAACGGTTCACCGGCAAATCCCGGAGCGCTGGCGACGAAACGGAACCACTCTAAGTTGGCGCCCTGGGATGCCGGCCATTTCATGCGGCGCTACTGTGACGCAATCCGGGATCGGCTCGGTCTTTATTTTGAACTGAATCATTTGACGCATAAACCGAAGCTCGTGGGTGTTGCCAGCTTCTCAGAAGCAGCAGGAACATCCACGCTCGCCGCGGGGCTTGCTGCCTCACTTTCGGAAATGAACGATGGTAAGGTGCTTCTTGTCGATGTGAACCTGGGTCCGCAAGAGGTGCACCCCTTTTTCAAGGGCAAGCCTGCGTATCCTCTTAATGCGGCTCTCAAGCCGGATGGTACCATCGCCTCGGCTTCGGAGAATCTTTATCTGGCTACTGTGGGATCCCCCAATGCGGGACCGGCGCAGCTCGGTTTGAAAAGGTTCTTCGATATGATGCCGAACCTAAAAGCAAGCGACTTCGACTACATCATTTTTGACATGCCCCCGTTGGCTCAGACGAGTCCCACATGGGGGATGGCTGCTTTCATGGATAAGTTTTTGCTCGTGGTCGAGGCCGAAAAGAACAACCGCGAGATTATAAAGCGCGGCTACGGAAAGTTGGTCGCGGAGCGAAACAATGTCTCAGTGGTAGTCAACAAGGCGCGCTCCTACGTCCCGAAGTGGCTCGATGCTGAGTCTTGACCAACGGCGTTCATCGCGCTTTTCACTGCGGTCCCAATTCCTGCAGGCGAATCGCTGCCGGTTCCTTGCTTGACTTAGTTTAGAAGAGGCTGCCGACGTTCTCCATTTTCTTCCTCTTCTTCATATTGCTCCTTCTTGCATCTGTTCCCAACAACGGAACACGAGCATTACTAAGAATGGGAGTCAGAGGGCACACCAAACTGCCAGCACGCGCTCATGTTGCGCAATAGAATTTATTACGGATTAAAACCGCTAATTCCGCGGACTATCCGAATGGAGGTGCGGCGCTGCATCGCCCTGCGTACTCGCAAGCGTGCGACGGGTGTCTGGCCGATCATGCCAGGCTCCGAGCAGCGACCTCAACACTGGCCAGGCTGGCCCGACGGCAAGAAATTCGCTTTCGTCCTCACACACGATGTCGAAAGTACGGCTGGTTTGGAGAGGTGCAGGAATTTGATGCAGCTCGACATGGACCTTGGGTTTCGCTCCTCATTCAATTTTGTTCCCGAAGGAGATTACCAGGATCCTCGCGAGCTGCGAGAGGAACTGACGCAAAATGGCTTTGAGGTTGGGATCCATGACCTTCGACACGACGGACGGCTCTACCAATCTGACAAGGAGTTCAGGCGGAACGCCGTTAGCATTAATCGCTATCTTACTGAGTGGGGAGCGGTAGGATTTAGATCGGCGTTCATGTTACACAAGCTCGACTGGTTGCACCAGTTGAACGTTGCATACGACGCATCGACATTTGATACGGACCCGTTCGAGCCTCAGCCTGAGGGCCGTCACACGATCTTTCCGTTCTGGGTTCCTCAACCGGGGACGAATCACGAAGCACCGATCACCAATCAGTCCGCTGCTGTCCGAAACGGCTACGTCGAACTTCCGTACACTCTGCCGCAGGATTCAACCTTGTTCCTGTTGTTGCGCGAAACGACTCCGGACATCTGGATGCGGAAGCTGGATTGGATCGCAGAACATGGAGGGATGGCGCTCCTCGACGCGCACCCCGATTACATGTCGTTCAACGGGTCGCAGCAGACAACAACCGAGTATCCCGCGCAGTTCTACCGGGAATTACTCACTTACGTCAGGACCAGGTATGCAGGCCAATACTGGCATGCGCTCCCGAACGAGGTAGCCAGGCACGTCGTCCGGATTCGTTCCTCCACGATGAGTGTGCGGAAACGCCACCAGTTGGCACCCGACAAGACTCACCGCCTGCGCGGCAAGCGCGTCGCAGTCCTGCTCTTCTCGCACTATCCTGCAGATCCGCGGCCCAGAAGAGCAGCCGAGGCATTAGCAGCTCATGGCGCCCACGTTGATCTCATCTGTTTGCGTGATGGCAACCATGAAGCGGCGCGGGAGACTTATGGCAATATCAATGTCACACGTGTCCGCTTGAAGCGTGAACGCGGAGGTAAGCTTGGCTACGTTCGCCAGTATGTCGCATTTGTTTTGACCTCGTTTTCCTATCTTACCTCAAGGTCGCTAACTCGCCGCTACCATCTCGTCCATGTGCATAACATGCCGGATGTTCTTGTTTTCGGCGCTATCGTTCCGAAACTTCTCGGCGCAAAGATCGTTTTGGACCTGCACGATCCAATGCCCGAGCTTATGCGGACGATCTTTAAACTGCCCGAAGACAGCTTCAGCGTCGTAGTTTTGAAATGGCTGGAGAAGTGGAGCATCCGGTTTGCGGACCTCGCGCTCACAGTGAATCTGGCGTGCAAACAGATTTATTCTTCACGCAGTTGTCAGCCGCATAAGATCAAAGTCGTAATCAATTCGCCAGATGACCAGATCTTCCGCTTCCGCCGCGGTAGCGCTCCTGATGTGAATGGAAAGAACGGCAACGGTTCCAATCCTTTTGTGATTCTCTACCACGGGTCATTAGTCCGTCGGAACGGTTTCGACCTGGCGATGGAGTCACTGGAAAAAGTGAAGAAAACAATTTCATCGGTCCGGCTGAGAGTTTGCGGCAAACAAACAGAGTTTTTCGAACAGGTAATGGAATCGGCCCGCCAACGGGGACTCGATAGGAATGTCGATTATCTCGGCGTGCGCGATCTCAAAGGGATTGTCGAGGCAATTGAGGACTGTGACCTCGGCATCATCCCAAACCACCGCAACATCTTCACCGAAATCAATACGCCAACGCGGATCTTTGAATATCTAGCACTCGCGAAACCGGTGATTGCGCCGAAAGCAAAGGGTATTCAGGACTATTTCGGCGACAATGACCTCATTTTTTTCGAGCTCGGGAATGCAGACGATCTCGCCCGCAAAATCGAGTTCGCCTATTCTCATCCGGAGGAAGTGGCGGACACGGTGAAACGTGGCCAGGAGGTTTATCTCTCCCACACGTGGAGTCGCGAGCGACTCAGTTTGTTGAATTCTATCAGCGAGCTTCTGTAGAACGCTTGTCGAATACTGTGGACGCCCTTTGTCTCATACTCTTACTCGTTCTTGTGCTCATGCTCCAACACGCCGATCCTAATGAGCAAAAGCAAAGGAAAGAGCAAAAGTGAGAGAGACCTAGTACGGTTTCCCAAGTTAGCTTATCTGGCGGATCCCTTTGCTCTTCTACGGTCGCTCAAATGATTGGTGTCGTTGCCAATGAGGCTGAACATCGCGTTGTTGTCGAGTTGTTTGAGCTGTTTAAGACGCCTTGGGAATTCCATCGCCCGGGCGCTCATTACGACATCCTAATCTGCTCAAACAGCATGGTGCCAGAGAACAACGCGAGGTTGCTTTTCCTTTATGGTGCGCAGCGGCAGGCGTTCGAGGAGTGCCGAAGCATCACGACAATCTCTGCTTTCAGACACGATTTCGTTTCTTTTCGCGGCGTGCGAATGCCGATTTATGGAAGCTGCCTTCTGTTTAACAGCCCGGGCAACGAAGTTCTTATTCACGAAAGAACAAAGTCGGCTGCGGCTGTCTCGGTAGCTTCTGGCGATCAAACGGTGGTTCGCGTCGGCTTTGATCTGTTCGAAGAAGTCCGATACCTCTTGACGCGGGGCCAGCCGGCAGAATTTGCGAGCATACCCACGCTGGACCTCCACCTTTCGTTGCTCCGTGAGCTGATCGTTAGCTGCGGAGTACCTCTGGTCGAGATTCTGCCTACTCCGGCAGAACATCGCTTTATTGTGTGCCTCACCCATGACATTGATCACCCGCGCGTGCGCTATCATAAGTGCGACCACACGATGTTCGGTTTTCTTTACCGGGCGCTGATTGGCTCAGTCATCAACTTCTGCCGCGGAAGAAGATCTCCTCGACAAGTGGCTCTCAATTGGAAGGCAGCCTTTTCCCTGCCACTAGTGTTCGCTGGACTTGCCAAAGACTTTTGGAACCAGCTTGATCGATATCTCGCGTTAGAGAAGGACCTTGCCTCAACCTTCTTTGTTATTCCAACAAAGGGGGACATGGGTGTCGATTCCAATGGTAAAACAAGAGCCAGGCGCGCTTCGAGTTATGCTCCGGCCGATATCGCGGATGACTTAAATAAACTGCTTTCTGCAAATTGCGAGATCGCTGTCCACGGCATCGATGCATGGCGCGACAGCGGCAAAGGTCGAAGTGAGCGCGAGCAAATTCGGAAAATCACAGGCATACCCGTGGCAGGCGTTCGGATGCACTGGCTTTACTTCGGTGCGCAAACCGCAATGCTGCTTGAGAAAGCCGGTTTTGATTACGACTCAACTGTTGGCTACAACGAAACAATCGGCTACCGCGCGGGAACCGTTCAGGTCTTTAAGAATCCCGATGTCGATCATTTGCTGGAGCTGCCGCTGCACATCATGGACACGGCATTGTTCTATCCTTCCTATATGAACTTGTCCGACAAACAAGCTGGCGCTGCAATGCTGCCGCTAATCGAGAATGCAGCAAGCTTCGGCGGTGTCGTCACCATTAACTGGCACGACCGGAGTTTAGGGCCCGAAAGGTTATGGGGCGACGCCTATGTGAACCTGCTCGACGAGCTGCGCGCCCGAACGCCCTGGTTTGCTACTGCGGCGCAAACCGTCGCCTGGTTTCGCAAGCGGCGCGCGACATCTTTCGTCAATGACACACAGGAAGGCGGAAGTATCCGAGTGCAGCCAGCGACTGATCCAACCGCCGCTGGTCTTCCACCATTAACTGTTCGGGTGTATAACGGCGGCGCTTCACAGCGCAACCTTGGTAGCTCGCGGAGCGCAGCCTTCGAGGACTCCACAATCGACGGGTCAAACCAAGTTCTGATCGCTGCTTAGTCCATCTCATTCATTCTTCGGCTTTCTCTCTGCCGTGTCGCCAAATCTAGTACTTGCCCAAATCGGGTGCGGCTACTGGGGCCCAAACCTCCTGCGCAACTTCTCGGCCTTGCGTGGCTGCATGGTCAAGTACGTGGCGGATTCGAGCCCAGAACGCCGTGAGTTTGTGGAGACAAATTTTCCCCTTAGCCGTGCAATTGAGGCGCATCAGGCTGTTCTGGATGATCCCAGGGTTGATGGCGTGGTGATTGCAACACCTGCTGCAAGTCATTTCGTTCTCGCGAAGCAAGTCCTTGAGGCGGGCAAGCACGTCTTCGTGGAGAAGCCCCTCGCGACGAAGGTTGCCGAGGTTGATGAACTGTCCAGATGTGCTGCCGAGCGAAATCTCGTTGTCATGACTGGCCACACCTTCGTCTATAACTCAGCCGTTCGTTATGTGAAAAATTTGATTGAAACGGGCGAGCTCGGCGAACTTCGCTACATATACAGCCAGCGTCTGAACCTCGGGCGGATCCGTTCCGACATCGACGCGCTCTGGAACTTCGCCCCCCACGATATCAGCATCATTCAATATTGGCTTGGCAACCCAGAGCCGATCTCCATCGGACGTCAGGGCATGGCTTACATGCAGGAAGGAATCGACGATGTTGTCTTCCTTAGCCTTGAGTATCCCCGAAAGGTCATCGCAAACGTTCACGTGAGCTGGCTGGACCCGCAGAAGGTGCGCAAGATGATCATTGTTGGGTCGCGCAAAATGGTGGTTTATGACGATATCGCAGAGAATAAGATTGTCATCTACGATAAGGGAATCGATCGTCGCGCCATCCTGGGAGAGAACATGGACTTCGATAACCCGCGGATTCCGCAGTTCAACTATCGTACCGGCGATATTCTGATTCCGGAAGTCAAGTTTGCGGAACCGCTTCGCGTCGAGGCGGAACACTTTGTCGACTGCATCCGCAACTCACGCGAACCACTCACGGGATTACACCACGCGCGGACGGTCGTTTCGATCCTCGAGCGCGCGCGACCGCTCAACGGCGAGGTCGTCCGCCAGAATTCTTCCGTATGAATCCAGTCATCTGCCGTACGGTCGGGATTGCTGACGTGAAGTTTGGTGAAAATGTGACCGTCATAGAGCCGACAAACTTATATGGTTGTGACATCGGCGATGAAACGTTCATCGGGCCTTTCGTCGAAATCCAAAAAGGGGCAAAGATCGGGAAGCGGTGCCGGATCCAATCACACTCGTTCATTTGCGATCTGGTCACGATTGGGGACGACTGCTTCATTTCGCACGGAGCAATGTTTATTAACGATCTCTTCGTGACCGGCGGACCTGCGGGAAAGCCGGAGCTCTGGCGACAAACTAAACTTGGGAATCATGTGAGTATTGGAACAAATGCCACCATCCTGCCGGTCACGATTTGCGATCAAGTCGTGATCGGAGCCGGCGCCGTTGTTACCAAAGATATCGTTGAGCCCGGCATTTACGCCGGCAATCCGGCCCGTCTGCTCCGTCGCCTTCCAGCCACGTCGTAGCATCGGCGTAGGCGGGTGAATGCTCCAACGTTGCAACCATTTTGACTTTGTAACCTTGTAACGGTTTCCGTCTTTATGAAAATCCCCTTCGTTGACCTGCACGCCCAATACGTCACGATCAAGCAGGAGATCGACAGAGCGATTGCCGAAGTGATTGCCCAGTCAGCCTACATTCGCGGACCGCACGTGGACGCATTCGAGGAGGCATGGGCCAGAACGCTTGGCGTGAAACGTTGCGTCTCGTGCGCGAACGGAACCGACGCAATCTACATCGCCCTGAGAGGGCTTGGCTTGAAACGCGGCGATGAAGTCATCACTTCGGCACATTCCTGGATCTCCACTACGGAGACAATCACTCAGGCCGGCGGCCGCGTGGTATTCTGCGACACGCATGAGGAAACGTTTACGATCGATCCCATCGAAATCGAAAGAAAGATCACAGCTGCCACCGTCGGCATCGTTCCGGTTCATCTTTATGGACAGGCAGCCGACATGGGCGCGATCATGGCGATCGCAAAAAAATGCAACCTGTGGGTCATAGAAGATTGCGCCCAGGCGCATCTCGCCAGCTATAAGGGACAGCTTGTAGGAACCTTCGGCAACGTTGCGACGTTCTCCTTTTATCCGGGAAAAAACCTGGGCGCCTATGGGGATGCTGGATGCGTTGTGACCAATGACGATCGGCTGGCCGATTGGATGACAACATTCGCTCGGCACGGCGGAAAAGGCGATCACATCATGGAGGGGATCAACAGCCGCATGGACGGGCTGCAAGCAGCTATTCTTAATGCAAAATTGCCCCACTTGCCAGCGTGGACTGCGGCGCGCCGCCGTGTTGCAGCATATTACAACGAGCTTTTAGAAGACGTGGGCGATGTTATTACGCCAACTGTGATGTCTGATCGCGACCATGTGTATCACCTCTATGTCATTCGTACGGAAAACAGGGACGCTTTAAGGGAGCATCTCAGCCAGGCAGGTATCTCCACCGTTTTGAACTATCCTAAAGCGCTGCCATTTTATCCCGCCTACGCCTATCTCGGTCACGTTCCGAAAGACTTTCCAGCCGCTTACTTTAACCAATCCCGTGTCCTATCATTGCCGATCTATCCAGAAATGCCGGAAGAGGCAATCACGCATGTAGCTAATGTGATCTCGCATTTTTGGAGCCCGGAATTCCCGAAAGTAATTGAGCTGACCGCTGCGAACTTGATCGATATCGAACATCGAACGCCAGTTCTGTCAGATAACTGAAGCACCGTTAACGGTTCGCTGCGTTGTAGGCACGTCGATCAGCTCCCAGTGCCAACTGCCACGGGCTAGAGCATCAGAAGAATCAGACTGACCTATGCATCCAACTGTTGTCATTATTGGCCTGGGCGAGGTCGGCAAGCCTTTACTGGAGATCATGAAGAGCCGGTATCAAACCTTTGGTGTAGATATCAATCAGCCCGCATCCGTCTCCGGGTGCGACGTTATGCATGTTTGTTTCCCATTTCAGAGCGAGAAATTTTGTCGACAGGTAGTAGAATACATTGATCAGTACCGGCCTGCCCTTACGGTAATCAATAGCACGGTTGCCCCTGGAACCACCCGCAGCATTGCAGTTGAATCCGGAACCGCAGTCGTACACAGCCCGGTTCGGGGTAAGCACGTCCGGATGCAGGAGGAAATGTTGCATTATACAAAGTTTATTGGAGCGCTCGACCCGCGGTCGGGCCAGCGCGCCATCGAACATTTTGAGGGCGTCGGGATGAAAACCAAGTTGCTCGCGTCTCCAGAGGCGAGCGAAATTGCTAAACTCACCGAAACGACGTATTTCGGGCTGCTGATCGCGTGGGCACAAGAGGTCGAGCGCTATTGCATGAAGCTTGGCGCCAATTACGACGAAGTCGTGTCCTTCTACGACGAGATCAAATTCTTTCCACCCGTGAAATATTTCCCCGGCGAGATTGGCGGCCACTGCGTGATGCCGAATATCAATATCCTGCTGCAAAAATCTCCGTCAGCTCTTTTGGAGGCCATCGTGCAGTCGAACACGCTTAGGCAGAAAAATATTGGCCCGGAGGGGTGGCTGGAATCGAGTCGTTCTTCGCCTTTGATCTCTAACCTCTGATCTCGCGCCGCATGAACCCTCCAACTCTTCTGTAACTTTCACCCTTTACCCCTTAAAGATCTAATGTTTCAACGATTTAACGTTGTAACCTTTTAACGATTCAGCGGAACCTCTGTCCTCTGATCTAGCCGATGCACATTCCACCGATCGTCGCACTGTTTCTAACAGTCGCCTTCGTTGTCTTCCTTTTCCGCAGAGACATACGGGAGAGACCAGACGTAACGAGCGCGCTTTGGGTTCCGCTCATCTGGTTTCTAATCATCTGCTCGAGGCAAGTGTCGGAATGGCTCAACACCTTTGGCTTGCACGCAGGCGCTATTACGCTAGAGGAAGGGAGTCCGCTTGATAGATGCATTTACCTCGGGCTAATTGCCGCTGGCACTTATGTGCTCACTTTTGGTCCGACTTTCCTTTTGTTGCCTTCAAGCGATGGATCAAGGTGCTTGGTCATCCCATCATGGCTCTTATCGTCCTGACGGAACCCGATCCGCTGGAGGCTTTGACCAGGCTAATGAAAAGGTGCGCCTACGTTATAGTTCCTGTCTCGATTTTGTTCATCAAATACTATCCTGAACTGGGTCGAGGGTTCGATCACTGGACAGGCGCCCCAAGCAACAATGGAATCACCACGAACAAGAACACACTGGGTGTCGATTGCCTGATTCTCGGTTTCTTTTTCTTCTGGCACCTGCTGCAAACGCGGTCGCTCGAGCGAGGAAAGCTAAGGCGAAACGAACTCTTTCTAACTGGAGGTTTCCTTCTGGCGATCTGGTGGCTTTTTTCGATGGCTCATAGTTCGACGGCGCTTGTATCCTTCTTTGTCGGTGTACTGGTCGTCCTGATCCTGGGGCTGCGGTTCGTGGACAAGAGATTTATCGGCACATACGTCGTCATCGGAGTGCTCGCATTACTGGCCGCCGAGTGGGCATTTGGGATTTATGCGAGTGCGATCCAGTTGTTGGGAAAGGACTCCACCTTGACCGACAGAACTTTGCTTTGGAGCGAGCTTCTCAAAGTAAAAATCAATCCGCTGTTCGGAGCCGGGTTTGAAAGTTTTTGGTTGGGAGACCGATTTCGAAACTTCGCGGAATCGCGGTGGTGGCAGCCTAATCAAGCTCACAACGGTTACCTCGAAACCTACCTAAACCTTGGAGTGGTTGGACTGATATTGCTGATTGTGCTGCTTATCGCAACATTTTGGAAGGTCCGCCGGGAACTCCTGACAAATTTCCAATTTGGGCGGTTTCGCCTGGGCTTTCTAGCCGCAGTCGTTGCTTACAACTGGACCGAGGCGGCTTTCAAGAATATCAGTGCAATCTGGTTTGTTTTCTACATCATCGCGTTGGATTACCGGCAGCCCGAATTCGAGTCCTTCCAAACAATCCAAACTTTCCGCAAAGAAGAGGACGAAAGATTGGTTTATGCAAAAGGTGAGAATCACGTCAAATCTTCTGATTTCTGACTTCCACCCTCCGGCGTATGAAATACGTGCTAATCACTCCGGCGAAGAATGAGGAAGCGTTCATTAGAAAGACGCTGGACTCAGTGGTTAGCCAGACAGTTTTACCTGAGCGATGGATGATTGTGGACGACGGTTCCACGGACCGCACAGCAGAGATCGTCGAGAGCTATACGAAACGTCATCCGTGGATTGAGCTGGTTCGCCGAGCGCGAGATCCGGATCGCAATTTTGCTTCGAAGGCTCATGCTGTTAGCCTCGGATTCGAGAGGGTTAACTCGTGTCAGTTCGAGTTACTCGGCAACCTTGACGCCGATGTTTCTTTTGAACCGGAGTACATGGAATTCGTGATCCAGAAGTTTTCGGAAGATCGTGCGCTCGGTGTCGCTGGAACTCCTTTCACCCAGGATGGAAATTATGATTCAAGCAAAGACAGCTTTGAGGGACAGAATTACGTCGCCGGCCCATGTCAACTTTTTCGGCGCGAGTGCTTCCAAGAGATCGGCGGCTATGTTCCCAATCGGGCAGGAGGAGTCGATTGGATCGCAGCCATGACAGCACGAATGAAGGGATGGAAAGTTCGATCGTTCTCCGAGAAAAGATATCATCACCACAGAACTTTGGGCACGGCGGGAAAGGGAGCGCTGCGCGCGCTTTTTTCCTATGGAGAAAAAGATTACTACCTCGGCGGTTCACCCGTCTGGGAATTGTTTCGCGTAGCTTATCGGATGACGAAGGAACCCATCCTGATGGGCGGCCTCGCTCTGCTCATTGGTTACTGCTGGGCTGCAATGCGGCGGACGAAGCGTGCTGTGACGCCGGAGCTAATGCACTTTCATCGGCGGGAACAGATGAAAAAGTTAAGGGCGATTTTTGTTACCCTTCTAAGATTCAAGAAGGTGGATAGCTTTACCGTCGCCAGCGAGCACTAAGACAGAAGTCAGAGGGCGGAGAGCAGATGTCAGAGATCCGAAGTAAGAAGTCAGAGGACAAGTCAGCTATGGAGATGGATGCGTTCTACCTGGAATACACTTCTCCCGATGCAATCCTGAAGTACACCCGCGCGACGGCGGGCGCGGGTATCAACTCGCTCCTCGATAGAGACTATAAGGACGTTTACCTTCAAGCGTTGGATCTCTTGCCGGTGGGTATGAACCTTGGACCGCTCCGGATGTTGGAATTTGGATGTGGCGGCGGAATGAACCTGTTGCATCTGGTCTCTGTCTTGACCCACTATGGCTTTAACGTCGAGCATGCAATCGGCACGGATTTGTCTCCGGTGCTGGTTGAGGCTGCCAATAAGGAGGCACAAAGCTACCTTACCCCGCACCAACGAAGTCGCGTTCAGTTTTGCGTGGCGAACAACGAGACTTTGCTTGAAGACCTCTCGACCGCTTTGGGACGGGACTCTTCTAAGCTAGAGAACTCCTTTCAATTAATTATCGGCGTAAACACAATCCGTTACTGCCATCGTGCCGGAAAGCAACTCGATTGCGCATGCGACATTTTCGCCTTCCGCAGTTCCTTGAGGAATAAGCTCCGTGGAAAGAAAGACAACGAGGAAGAGTGTTACCTGCCCTCACTCGAGGAATACACCATGCCGTTTCAGCAGGCTGGCTTTGAAGTCTTACGCAGTGAACACTTCTGCTGGATTCCTCATTCCGCCGGCCGATTCATGACAGGGCTTCTTCGCTCGCTGTCCCCTTTCCTGAATACGGTCGCGCGCTCCAGGGCAATGAGGTCACTGGTAATTGTGAGGAAGCCGTCGCAGTCCTAACTGTTTCGCCGCTTACCGCGTGGAGATCAAGAATCGATGCTGGAAAAAGCCTTACTCTTAACTGGCCAACGTCCATCAGGGGACGACTACAGGGCCGAAAGGTTGCTCGAGTTTTTTGGTGTTCCATATCAAACGCAAGACGCCGAGGGACTGCAGCTGATTCAAAGTCACCAAGGGGAAAGTAACACAAGGTATGGATTGCTATGCACCGCAGAGACATTTGGCCGCATTATTGGAGAGCTGCAGGGCCTTTTAGGGGGCGCGGAGGAGTTCGCACAAAGAGTGCATTCTGTTTTTCTGTATTCCAACGGCGATGCCCCGGCCCTTGCAAATGTGGTTAGCCAACTCTCTGGAGCGAAGATATCGATTTGCAAAGGAGCAGGCAGCGAGACCTCATATTATATCGCGGACGATCCTGACGGTTTGGGTGGCGCCATGCGCGGGCTTCGGACGCATCCTTCTGCTGCGGCGCTCAATAGCTGCGATTTTTTCGATCCGGATGGAAGCTCTGCTAATGCGGTTATCGCTGCAGGAAATAAAGCCGCCTTCCTGAAGTTAGTCTGGATGGGAGTGCCAGTTTTTGTTTCATCCGCTCGACTGATCGACATTGACGCCAACCTCGCAACTCGAAACTTTGACGTTCGCGATCACATTTTCTCGGCGGTACCGGTTGTTTCCTACCTTAGATGGGCTTTTGCCAGCAGTTCGTGGAATACTCCCGAAGCAAGTGCCTGTTTGGTCATCGATGACCCGTTGCTCAGGGCGAGGTACGGCTTTGTTCGTTTCCGCGAATTACTGGCTCTAATGAAGCAAATCCGGTTTTCGACCAGTATCGCATTCATCCCTTGGAACTGGCGGAGAAGCGACCCAAAGGTGGTTCAACTCTTCAGGGATAACCCTGAGATTTACTCCCTTTGCGTCCATGGCTGCGACCATACTGCGGGTGAGTTTGCCACGTCGGATAGGCTGCGACTTCGCGCAGTTGCATCGGAAGCGCTTAGGCGCATGTCTTTGCACGAACGGCGAACAGGGCTCGCGCATGATCGCCTCATGGTCTTCCCCCAAGGAATCTTCTCTGAGGAAGCAATTCTCGAATTGAAGCGCGCTGGCTTCAACGCCGTGGTAAACACGGAGGTGCATAGCGTTCCGGTTGGAAAGCGGGACCTCACGATTTCTGATGTTTGGGACGTTGCGGTGATGGCGTATGGGGATTTCCCCATCTACACCCGGCGCTATCCAGCTCAGGGCATCGAGAACTTGGCCTTTGATCTTCTCCTCGGAAAACCTTGCCTCGCCGTAATCCATCACGATTTCTGCGGAGATGGTTATGCGGGGCTGGTGCAATTCATCGAGCAACTCAATGCCCTTAGAGTTCCGCTCGCCTGGCGCCCCCTCGGCGACGTCGTCAGACGGAGCTATCGGCAAAAGGAGGTCTCATCGGATTCGGTCGAGGTTGAAATGTATGGAAGCGAACTACTGATCGAAAATCGATCACAACGAGTGAAGAGTTACTTAATCCGCCGGCGCGAGCACGATTCCAATAGCATTGAAAGCCTTCATGCCGGATCGCGCCGGGTGTCGTGGGATTCTGCAGGAGACTACATCGAATTCAGACTGACGCTCGGTCCGGGCGAGAGCACCTTACTGACGCTGCGCTTCAAAGTTGCTGAAGGCCTGGCGCACCGCCGTCAGAATCTTGCGCATGGCATAAAGACGTTGTTGCGCCGTTATCTGTCTGAGGCACGAGACAATTATGTCCTGCCAACAAAGTTACGACTTGGAAGCTTCGTAAAATGATCTCTGAGCGCTATTCGCCGCCGTCTGTCTTCCGTCCTCTGTCGCCTACGGTGCACAAATTATCCGATGCACTAAGCGGCTTTTCCGCGTGGCTCGCGCGCTACGGTGAAACGTCGTGGGACCACCAGAGCTTCTTTGCCGGTCCTATAGGTAGGCGCGCCAAATCACTTTACTACCGGAACCGGCTTTTGGGCACGGCTGCGGTCGCTCCCATGATTTTATGTGAGGCGGCCCTTCCTTCCACGCGGCGATTATTTCATCGCCCCGTGCGATTTCCGATTGCCGACGCGCATTACGCGATGGGTTTCGCTTTCCTTTATGAGGCGACCGGAGATTTCTCGCAACTGGAAAGCGCGGTCCATTTTCTAACCGAGCTAAAAAAGTCGCGCTGCCACGCGTTCAAAGAGTACTGCTGGGGATATCCTTTTGACTGGGTCACTCGTAACGGCGTTCTCAAAAAACAGACCCCGCTAATCACTACCACGCCCTACGTGTACGAAGCATTCCTCCAAGTCTTCGAACTGAACCCACGAGACGAGTGGAAACAGATTCTCGAATCGATTGCGCGCCACGCTGCGATGGATATCAAGGATTTCAGGACATCGGAAAAGGCCAGCAGTTGTTCCTATACTCCTTACGATAGCGGCGGAGTCGTCAACGCCGCCGCGTACCGTGCCTTTTTGCTGACCAGCGCTTCCAAGGTCTTGTCGAAAGACGAGTATTGGCCAATCGCGGAGCGGAATCTGAATTTTGTTTTGGAAGCGCAGAATTCCGACGGCTCATGGTTTTACGCTGTGGACGGTGCGCGTGATTTTGTTGACCAGTATCATACCTGTTTTGTCATGAAAGCTCTCGCAAAAATTCACGCCCTGACCAGACACGAGGCGTGCGCGGAAGCGCTTGCGAAAGGCGTTAGGTATTACCTCAAGAATCTTTTTGCCGAAGACGGTCTTCCTCGACCTTTTTCCAAAGCTCCGCGCCTGACTGTTTACAAGTGCGAGCTTTACGATTGCGCCGAGTGCATCAACCTCTGCCTGCTCTTGCGTGATCGCTTTCCGCAATTGGAAACAACGCTGGAAACAGTCGTTAAAGGGATCCTAAAAGATTGGATCAAGCCGGACGGCTCCTTCCGTTCCCGCCGCCTGCATCTGGGTTGGGACAATGTCCCCATGCATCGTTGGGGCCAATCACAGATGTTCCGGAGCCTGGCGTTCTATCTCCGCGAAGTGCGTCGTGTGACGAGTGACGAGTCTCTTGCGAGGAGTGCGCCTGGCCATCAACTCTTAACTCTGAACTCCCAACATCCATAGAACAATGTGCGGGATCGCAGGCCAGTTTAACTTCCAGCGACGCGAACCAGCGGAGCACGAGACGATCCTAGCGATGGCGCGTTCCATCGCACATCGCGGACCCGATGACGAAGGCTTCTTCATCGCCGGGCCTGTCGGTCTGGGATTCCGCCGACTATCGATCATCGACCTCGCTGGCGGACACCAGCCGATGTCGGACGCAGAAGAAACCGTGTGGATAATTTTCAACGGCGAAATTTACAATTACAAAGAACTGCGAGCAGAGCTTCAAAGCAAGGGTCATCGGTTCAGAACCAATTCCGATACGGAAGTAATCATCCACGGTTACAAACAGTGGGGCAGGGATGTCTTCAATCATCTTAACGGAATGTTCGGCCTTGCGATCTGGGACGTGCCTAACCAGCGCCTGCTCGTAGCGCGTGATGCCATGGGCATCAAACTCATCTACTACAAGATCGACAACGGCAAGCTCACCTTCGGATCGGAAATCCGTGCAGTTCTTGCCGCACAGGATTCCAAGCCGGAGGTAGATCCCGTCGCGCTCAAACTGTTCCTCCAGTTCCGTTATACGCCTTCTCCCCTAACCATATTTCAAGGCATCCGAAAGCTCGCGCCCGGAACGATGCTAGTTGTAGAGAAAGGCAAATGCCGGGAAGAGCGGTGGTATAACTTCACACCCTCGCCCTTCCCAGAGCCAAAAGAGGAAACGGAAGCTGCCCACGAATTGCTGGACCTATACAAAGACGCTGTCCGGCGACATCTCTTGAGCGATGTCCCCGTTGGGATCCTTCTCAGCGGCGGCCTGGACTCGGGATTGCTCCTGGCATTAATGAATGAACAAGGCGGCCCCTGGCCAGCTTACACGATAGGTTACGGCGATAGCTATGCGGATGACGAGCTGCGTGACGCGGCAGAGACTGCGGCTCTCTTGGGCGCCCGGCATGTAACAGTGCGACTTGATCAGGGCGAATTTGAAAGATCCCTTCCAAGGATCGTCGAATGCCTCGAAGAACCGATCGCAGCCTCCTCCATTGTGCCGATGTATTTCGTTTCCCAGCGCGCGCGCCAGGATGTTAAAGTGGCTCTTATCGGCCAAGGTCCGGATGAGTTGTTTGGTGGTTACAAGCGGCACCTGGGTGTTCGTTATGGCGAGTGGTGGCGCGGTTTGCCTGGCGGTCTCCGCTCGATGATCGGCTTCGCCGTCAACGGACTGCCACGAAACGAGATGCTGAAGCGCGGCGTCCGTTCACTTGGTGTTGAAGACCGCTTGAAGCGTTATCAAGATGTTTTCTCTCTAGCATCGGCGGAGACGATGGATCGGCTTTTTCACGACGATGTTTTGCCCGAGAAACAGGACGACCACGAACTGCTTGAGCATTGGCGCGAACTAACACCGCAAATGGAACACACAGACGAGCTGGGCGGGTTTCAGCTCCTCGAGATCCGCTCTTCGCTGCCCGACGAGCTGCTCATGTATGCGGACAAGCTATCCATGGCTCACAGTCTCGAAGTGCGCATCCCTTACCTGGATCGCACTGTCGTGGAATACGTCCAGCGGCTTAGCGCTAACTTCAAAGTGCGCAATGGCACTCGAAAATGGCTGCATCGGCAGGTTTGCCGGAATTATCTACCACCGCAGATCCTCAAACGAAAGAAGCGCGGGTTTGCAGTTAATGTAGTGGATAAATGGTTTCGCTCGTCGCTGGAAGGCAAGATTCCCGAAATGCTCCTGGATAAAAGCGCGCTAGTGTTCGATCTGCTCAAACGCGATCCCGTGGACAAGCTTCTCGAGGCTCACCGATCAGGGCGTCAGGACAACCACAAGCTCTTGTTTAGTCTGGTCATGTTGGAACAATGGCTGCGGGCCAACCACGCCGCGAAGGCGCAAGCTCAGGTGTTGAAATGATTGCGGCAGAATCTATCGCAACACATCCGGGCTCGAGTAACCGTCATTCGACGGTAATTCGGATTAGAGGAAAAAATATCACTGTTCCGAGTATCGAAATCGAGGGACGAAGAGTGATTGTGACAGGCAAAGTCCTCAAAGTAGCGCAAGTGTTCGACGAAGAATTGGTGGAAGGCGAGGCAGTCTCAAATCCGTCTACATTTATCGCGACTCTTCAAGCGAGTCGACTGAAAGCCGACCTCCTCACTTTCGCGCAGCGGCCGCCGGACACCACTCCAAAGTTCAACGAACCTTTTGAATGGGACAACTGGGCGGTGGCTTCGACCCTAAGCTTCCAAGATTGGTGGGAGAAACTTCCTCAGGAATCGCGCAAAAACGTCAGGCGCGCGGCCCGAAAGGGCGTCAACGTCCGATCGATCCCGTTCGACGCAGATCTCGTGTGCGGAATCCAGGGAATCTATAACGAAACACCGATTCGCCAAGGGAAGAAGTTTTGGCATTTCGGAAAGGATTTCGCGACTGTGAAGATGGAGAACGAAACGTACCTTGAGCGCAGCGAGTTTATCGGAGCGTTCTATGGCGACGCACTCATGGGATTCATTAAAATCATTTACGTGGACCGAATTGCTGTGTTGATTCAGATCCTGGCGAAGAACGAGCACCATGATAAGCGACCGATGAACGCGCTCCTGGCGCATGCGGTGGAGATTTGCGAACGCAAGAAGATGGAGTGCCTCGTTTACGGCAAATACGTCTATGGCACGAAAAATGATAGCTCTCTGACCGAGTTCAAACGGCGAAATCGTTTTGAACAGGTCAATTTCCCGCGCTACTACATCCCGTTTTCGATAAAGGGAACGGCAGCTATCAGACTGGGCCTACATCGTGGACTGGAGAATTTGTTACCGAGGCGCGTGAACCCTTAATTGTCGCGCCTGGTTTGTCAAGAATGTGCCGAGAGCAGTCTCACTTCCCGGCGTAACTTGATTGCAGTATCTTAGTTCGCCGGTGTAGCTCAACGTCAGAGCGGCTGAATCGTAATCAGCAGATGGAGTGTTCGATTCCTCCCGCCGGCTCCACTCCGATTCGATTACCCGAAGTGTATTAACGCTCAGTCATTTGGGCTTTAGATAGAGCGGAAAAACGCATGCCAGGCATCAACGGAATAATTAGCCCAAGACCGCCGGAGGAATGTCGCGATCTGGTCGTATCAATGACACGCTGCATGATACATGAAAGCTCCTATATTTCGGGAACGCACTTTGTGTCTGAAATGGGCGTCTATGCAGGCTGGGTGGCACACGATAAGTCATTTGCCGCCAGGCGGCCTGCTAATTGATAAACGAAAAAGGAAAGCCTTCCTATTCAACGACCGGTACGGAGTCGAACGAATCTATTATTACGAGGCGGACGGCGAATTCTATTTCGCCAGCGAGGCTAAGGCGCTGCTTCGGATTCTGCCAGAGCTCAGGCAATTTGATGACGAGGGCGTTGCGCAATATCTGACTTTCGGTTGCACTCTGGAATGGCGAACGTTGTTTAAAGACATTCAATTGCTCCCCGGCGGCTCGGTCTGGTCGTTCGAAAATGGAAGGTGTCAGAAGGGAAGATATTTTTCTCCTGAGACGTGGGAAGCGCAGCCTGTACTAACGGCCGAGAGATTTGAGTCTGAATTTCAGGAAACCTTCAAAAGGATTCTGCCACGCTATTTCGAGTCCGAGTCCAAGATGGGTGTATCGCTGACGGGCGGCCTCGATACTCGAATGATCATGGCCTGCCGGCCCGATAGCGCGCGGGATATAGTTTGCTACACGTTTTCTGGCGAGAAAGGTTTAACATTGGATGATCGGCTCGCAGCGCAGGTCGCCCGGTCTTGCGGCCTTGAGCACAGGCTGTTGCGCATTGGCTCGGATTTCTTTTCAGACTTTGCAGGCTATGTCGATCAGACGGTTTACATCACAGATGGCTGCCTTGGAGCTTCGGGTGCGCATGAGATCTATTTGAATGCACAGGCTTGCCGGTTAGCGCCGGTGCGCCTTACGGGCAATTTTGGAAGCGAAGTTCTTAGGGGGGTGTCCACTTTTAAGCCGACAGGCCTTTCGCACGATCTTCTCAGCCCGCAATTCGGCCGTTCCATCGATGCTTTGGTCACGAAGCTATCAGGCTTCAAGGAACACGCGGTAACGTTTGCGGCTTTCAGGGAGATACCTTGGAACCTTTTCGGAAGTGTTGCGGCATGCAGGTCGCAGGTAATGTTTCGCACGCCTTACCTCGACAACGAATTGGTTGCGCTCGCCTATCGCGCACCGGAGCATCTCCGAAATTCGTCGTTACCAGCTTCACGACTGGTCAAAGCTAACAGCGCCGTCTTGAGCGAAATCCCGACCGATCGCGGATTTGTCAGTGACAATTCAGGTTTGGGGTTCCTGTTCCGACGTCTCGCTGCCGAAGCCACTTTCAAGATCGATTACTATAACAGCGAGGGACTGCCCTACTTGCTTTCAACACTCGATCCCATGTTCAAGCGCATGTCATCAAACCTGGGAATTCTGGGGCTGCACAAATATTTGGCTTACCGGCATTGGTTTCGAAAAGAGCTGGCGCCGGTCGTCATGGAGAGGCTCACGACCGAGCGCGTTAGGCAAGCGCCGTGGTGGAGCAAGAACGCGCCCGAATTCTGTGCACGGGCGCACATCTCAGGACAAGGCAACTATCTGCGAGAGTTAAATGCTGTTCTCACCCTTGAAGCGATCGATCGGCTCTTGTTGAGCGAAATGCCAAGAGAAGTGTCTGCCGAGCGGCAAGAAGCAATCGAAGTTATTATCTGACTGTGGCTCCACTTTGGAAACCGACGTGCCAGTCGCTGCTCAAACAGGCTGGCCTGTACGAGCGGATAAAGGGCTCCTGGCTCTACGATGCCTACTGGAGAGTGGCTGATCGGCGGATCGTTGAGCAGCGCCAGCAAGGGCTTGATTTCTTTCGCAAGACTCTGCTTGGCTTTCGGAAGAATGATCTGATTTTCGATGTCGGTGCTAACCAAGGCGTTAAAACCGGCATTTTTGTAGAGCTGGGCGCACGCGTCATTGCTGTGGACCCAGACATGTCAAATCAGAAGACGTTGACCGAGCGCTTTCTCGCCTACCGCCTGCGGAAGAAGCCGGTTATCGTCGTGGGAAAGGCAGTCAGCGATCGAAATGGTCATAAGACTTTCTGGGTTAGCGCGCCGGGATTTGAGATGAATACGCTCAATCCCAAATGGGTAGAAGCGTTGGAAAACGATCCCACAAGGTTCGGACGCCTGTTCAAGTTCGTGGAAAAGAAGGAGGTGGAAACAGTTACACTTGAAGAGATGCTCTCGACCTATGGCCGGCCATTTTATATCAAGATCGACGTCGAGGGGCACGAGTTCAACGTTTTAAAGGGGCTCCAAACTGCCGTGCCTTATCTTTCGTTCGAAGTGAACTTGCCGGACTTTCGTTCGGAAGGAGTGCAGTGCATTACCAGGCTGCGTGAGATTGCCGCAGATGGCCTGTTTAATTGTGCGGTCGGCTGTCGGCTGATGTTTCCGGACTGGATGCCTCACGACAACTTTGTCAGCGCGTTCGCCGAGATCAGAGAAACAGCAGTCGAGGTCTTTTGGCGAACCCCATGTTTGAAACACTAATCTGGGCGAGGTGACAAGCAGCGAGATTGGAAGGCGCAAGGCGTTGCTTTCAGCCCTTCCATCTAGCGCAACCTATGATGGCCTTTGAGCAAGAGTCGAGTATAACCACCGCAGCATTGAAGCAATCGTGCGCGAACCTCACCAGCGATCGCCCAGGGGAAAGAGCGGCTGGCGGCTCTGCAGCTTCGGCCCGCGTCTGCCTACTTACCGGCGGCGACGACCGGCCTTACGCACTCGGCATGGCCTCCGCTCTAGTCGCTCAGGGAATAACTACTGATTTCGTTGGCAGCGATAAACTGGACGCACCTGAGTTGCACGACTCCTCGCTCCTAAACTTCCTGAATCTGCGCGGCGATCAGAGCGAGGACGCTCCCTTACGCCGCAAAGTCGTTCGTATCATTGCCTACTATGCGCGTCTGGCGAAGTACGCCGCACGGTCGCGAGCGCGGATCTTTCATATCCTCTGGA
>WNGE01001614.1_pt1 | contig 28396 bp, 25 predicted proteins | sample 5400651 | NCBI WGS metagenome assembly WNGE01 (sample SAMN13153370, study PRJNA577476) | soil metagenome | isolation source: 60 cm soil or saprolite under grassland replicate 2 | place: USA:California | collected 2016-06-15 | reverse complement strand
AGACCCGAGAAGATGACCTGACCCGGGATCTGGACCTTGACCTGCCGGATGTTCGGCCCGCAGGGCACGAGGGTGCACCCCACCTTCACGCCCTGCTTGATCGCCTGCTTGATCGTCGGCGTCAGCGGGCCGCCGTCGTTCGGTCCGATGAACCAGGCCTGGTACTTCTTCGAGACGAGTGCGTCACGAAGCTGGCTCACCTGCGTGTTGGTCGTGAACTTCGCGTCGAACACCGTCAGGTGGACGTTCGGATACTTCTTCGCGATGTCCTTTGCGCCGAGCAGCTCAGCTTCCCAGTATGTGTTCGCCGATGAAGCCAGGAACACGCCGACGTTGATCGTCTTCTGCGGGCTCCCGGACGCCGCCGGGCTCGCGGAACCGCTGGTCGCCGCGACCACCGCCGCCGCTGCCACGGCCGCGATCGCCAGTGTCCTTCTCATCCTCGTCCTCCCTTCGGATCCTCTTGGATCCCGTGAGATCAACGGGACACAAACCGACCCGCGGGACACTACGCGAAACGACGTTTGCTCGCGTCACACGGTCCGCGAGCCCGTCGCGCGAAGGCGCTCGGTCGCGGGCCGGTCGACTGCCAGCTCGTCGTCAAGCGCCACCCCGTAGTCCCTCGCGGCGGCGTCCCGGCTCACGTACCCGTCGAGCACGTCGCTACGGACGCGCTCGGGATCGCGCTCGAACGGCGGGCCGAATCCGCCCCCGCCTCCGGTCATTAGGTCGACGACGGACGCGGGCGCGAGGGGGTGGGCGTTGACCTTGAGCATGTGCAACTCGTCCTCCCGGCCGGCGTTGACGACGACGTCGGGACCGACCGCGTCCCCTCCGCCGAAGAGACCCCAGGCAGGCGTGACCGACCGCTCGAGCCAGAGGTACAGGGACGACTCCGACTCGACGTCGAAACGCCGACGCAGCCCGCAGCCCCCGCGAAATCGGCCGGGCCCGCCGGTGTCGGGCCTGAACTCGTAGCGGCGGATCATCGCCGGGTACTTGACCTCGAAGACCTCGACCGGATAGTCCTTGAAGCCTCCGTTCACGTTGTTGATTAGGCCGTCCTCGCCGTCGCCGCCCTCGAAGCCGCCCCACCCGCCCGCGTGCGGCATCACGTGGAGGAACGGCTGTCCGCCGCGGCGGTCGTCGCGTCCCGCGAGGAACATCACCATCGAGTCGCCGAAGTGCGCGGCCGCGACCTTGTCGGGAAGCACGGGCGCGAGCGCGGTCACGACGAGATCGATGAGGAGGCCGAGTGAGCTGAAGTACCACTGGCAGGCGGCGGGTTCCTGCGCGTCCATGATCGACGCTTTTTGTGCTTTCACGTCGAGCGTGTGGAACGTCCCGCCGTCGACCGGCCGGTCGGGGTTGATCAGCAGCTTGAACGCGACGCGGCACGCCGACACGGTCTGCGCGAAGCCGCAGTTGACCGGTCCTTCCATCTGCGGTGAGGTTCCGTCGAGGTCGATCGCCATCTGCTCGCCCTCGATGTCGATGCGGAGCTTGACCGGGATCGGACCGTGCCCGAGGCCGTCGTTGTCGAGGAACCCGGAGGCCTGATAGGTGCCGTCTGGTACCGCGGACACCGCCTCGCGCTCCAACTGCTCCGACTGCCGGTAGATCTCGTCGCGCGCCTGGACGTACGTCTCGTAGCCGAACCGGTCGAGAATCGCCTGGAAGCGGGCTTCCCCCGTCCGGCACGCCGCGACCTGGGCGTTCATGTCGCCGACGAGCGAGTAGCCGAAGCGGCCGTTGCGGCGCAGGAAGTCGATGATGTCCTCGCGAGGCTCGCCGCGGTCATAGACGCGCGTCGGCCCCCACCGCATCCCTTCCTGGTAGATCTCGCGCGAGTCCATCGGCCCGCCGGCGTCCTTGCCCCCAACGTCCAACCAGTGCGCCCGGGTCGCCGAGAAGCCGACCAGCCGGTCCTGCCAATAGATCGGACCGAAGATCGTCGCGTCGTTGAGGTGCGTACCCGTCATGTACGAGTCGTTCATGTAGAAGACATCTCCCGGCCGGAAGGCGTCCCAGCCGAACATCTCGGCAGCGAGCTTCACGCAGATCTCGAGGTTCCCGAGGAAGAGCGGCAGCCCCAGCGACTGCCCGAGCACGTCGGCGTTCTCGTCGAGGATCGCGACGGAGCAGTCCTTGCCCTCGTAGATGATCGGCGTGTACGAGCTCCGGATCAGCGTGGCGTTCATGTCCTGCGCGCACGAGACGAATGCGTTCCGGATGATCTCGGTCGTGATCGGATCGGCCGCGGCCGGGGCGGGACGTTCGGCTGTCTGTGTCATGTCGATCTCCCTTCTCGACGCTTAGGCTCTCGTGATCACGATGTTCCCGTGCCCGTCGAGCGCGGCGCTGCTGCCCGGCGGAACGACAGTCGTCGAGCTCGGCTCCTCGATCACGACCGGCCCATCGTGGCGGGTCTCAGAGAGCAGCCGCTTCCGGAGGAGGACGGGCGTCTCGTGCTCGGCTCCCGCAAACACCATCCGCCGTGTGCCGAGGACCGGATCCTCCTCCGTGGCAGGCGTGGCGTAGGGGCCTACGATGCTCGCGATACGGCCCATCGCGGCAAGCCGGAGGTTGACGAACTCGACCGGCGCGCCCGGAGTGGCGTGGCCGTAGCGCACGCGATGGGCCTCGTGGAACGCGCGGTCGACCTCCTCGAGGGAGACCTCGCGTCCAAGCGGCACCGTCACGGTGTACTCCTGGCCGACGTAACGCATGTCGGCAGCCCGCGCCGAGTAGCGTTCTTCCGGGCCGATGCCCTCGTGCTCGAGCAGCGCCGCCCCCTCCTCCTCGAGCTCCTCCAGCACCGCGCTGACATCTCCCGCGTCGAGGTCGGCGAGTGGCCGGTAGAAGCTCTGCACGACGTCGTGCCTCATGTCCGTCTGGAGCATGCCCCAAGCCGAGAACGTCCCCGGGCTCCACGGCACGATCACCTCCCTGATCTCGAGCTCCTCGGCGAGCCACATCGCGTGCATCGGGCCCGCGCCGCCGAACGCGACAAGGGAGAACTCGCGCGGGTCGATCCCCTGCTTGACCGTGATCGTGCGCATCGCATCCGCCATCCGCGCGTTAATGATTGCGAGCACTCCCTCGGCTAGCTCGGCCGTCCCGAGGCCGACTTGCGCCGCGACGGACGCGAGCGCGCCCTCCGCGGCGGCCTCGTCGAGCGCCATGCGGCCACCCAGGAAGTAGCCCGGGTCGAGGCGCCCGAGATGGAGGTTGGCGTCGGTGACGGTCGGCTCCGTTCCGCCACGCCCGTAGCACGCCGGGCCCGGGTCGGCACCGGCGCTCTGCGGGCCGACGCGTAGACCTCCCGCTTCGAGCCATGCCAGCGAGCCTCCGCCCGCCCCGATCGTGTGGATGTCGACGAGGGGCATGAGGATCGGCAGGCCCTCGAGCTCTGTCTCGGAGCTGACCGTAGGTTGCCCGCCGACGACGAGGCTCAGGTCGAACGACGTCCCGCCCATGTCGATGCAGAGAAGGTTTGGGCGGCCGCTCGTGCGCGCGAGCGCTGCGCCGCCGATCGTCCCCCCGACCGGGCCCGACAGCAGCGTCTGGATCGGCTCGGCGCGCGCGGTGCGCGCGCTTGTGATGCCGCCGTTGGACTGCATGACGTAGAGCGGCGTCGAGACCTCCAGCTCGCCGAGCTCGCGCTCGAGCGTCGAGAGGTACCGCTCGACCCGCGGGGCGATGTAGGCGTTCAGCACGCCGGTCGAGGCGCGCTCGTACTCCCGCCACTCGCGTGCGATCTCGTGGGAGAGCGTGATCGAGAGGTCGGGGAATTCGGCGCGGAGCAGATCGCGGAGCTCGAGCTCGTGCACGGGATCGACGTACGAGTGAATCAGACAGATCGCGACCGCCTCGATACCCCCCTCGCGGATGCGCCCGAACACGGGCCCGAGGCTCGCGTGATCGAGCGGCGTCTCCACCGTGCCGTCCCAGCGCAGACGTTCGACAACCTCCACGACGTCGCGCCGCGGGACGAGTCGCACAGGCTTGTGGTACCGCAGCGCGTAGAGCTCCTTCCGGTCGTGGCGCGCAATCGAGTACGCGTCGCGCAGCCCCTCGGTCATGATCAGGAGCACGCGGGTGCCCTTGCGCTCGAGGAACGCGTTCAGGCCAACGGTCGTGCCGTGGACGATGAACTCGATCTCGCTCGGCATAGGAACGAACTGGCGGAGGCCGTCGAGCACGCCGTCGGCGGGGTTGCCGGGGGTGGTCAGAACCTTCCCCGATAGCGTCCTGCCGTCTGCACCGCCGTCGACGACGACGACGACGACGTCGGTGAACGTGCCGCCGATGTCTATCGCAACCCGGTAGCCGCTCAAGAGGCTCGTCTCGGATCGTCGCTCGGCGCCACGAGAGGGGCATCGTAATCGGTCGTCTATGCTCGCCCCTCGTTGACTAGCGAGCCGATCCTCGACCTCTCCGCGGCGCGCATCCTCTTCGACGCCTCCATCGGCCCGGTCAGGCTCGACCACGCCGAGGGCGTAGCCGTCCAGCCCGACGGCACGATCTGGTGTGGAGGCGAGGCGGGGCAGGTGTACCGAATTTCCCCCGGAAGCTTGTCGCTCGAAGTTCGCGTAGACGACCGCGACGGCTTCACGCTGGCGCTCGCCTTCGGGCCCGACGGCCTCCTCTATTACGTGGACCTCGCGCGACGCGCGGTCATGCGGCTCGACCCGGCTGGCGGCGCCCCGGAGACGTTCGTCGGGGGCTCGATCGGCGGCCGCGATCTCAAGCTGCCGAACGCCATCGCCTTCAGTGCAGATGGGCGGCTCTACCTCACCGAGAGCCACTCCGCGACCGAGCCGGGCCCCGGCGTCTACCGGATCGACGCCGACGGGACCGGCTCGCTGTGGACCGAGGGACCGTTCCTCTTCGCGAACGGCGTCGCGGTCGCACCGGACGGGAGCGCCGTCTACGTCGCCGAGACCTGGTCGCGGCGGGTCACACGTGTCCCCGTCCGCGCCGACGGCTCGTCCGGCGAGCCCGAGCTCTATGCCGAGCTGCCCGGGACACTGCCCGACGGCCTCGGGTTCGGTCCGGACGAGCTTCTTTACGTCGCGTGCTACCAGCCGAGCCAGATCGTCAGGATCGACGAGCACGGAACCCCCGCCGTCCTCATCCGCGACGAAGACGCGATCGTGCTCGCGCATCCCACCAACATCGCCTTCCACGGCTCGACAGCGTTCTGCGCCAACCTCGGCCGCTGGCACATCACCGCGGTCGAGCTCGGCGGCTAGCTTAACGATCTCCTTTCGCTTGTCGAGCATCCCGGCGTTCCGCCTGCTCGCACCGCGGCCTCTACTCTCCGAGCTCCAAGCACAAGAGCGGTGACTCGTGCCGATCTCGATGAGGAAGTCTGGGACACATCAGGGAACTCATCTTACCCAACTAAAAAACCAAAAACCCCCGATTTCCGGGGGGTTTTAGAAGCGGATGATGGGACTCGAACCCACGACCTTCTGCATGGCAAGCAGACGCTCTAGCCAACTGAGCTACATCCGCGCGGGGGGCGAAGTATAGCCCGGCCTACGTTGTGTCTAGGGCTTCGTTGACCAGCTTGTCGGCGAGCTCGTTGTGCTCTCGGCGGACTGCCTTGTAGCGCACTCGCCCCAGCTTTCGCTCCAGGGAGTTCGCCTCGTCGTTGAGCTCGCGTAGCGCCTCGTTCTTGACTCGATACTCGCCCTGCATCTGCTTGACGAGAAGCTCCGAGTCGGAGACGACCTCGAGCTCGTCGATGCCAAGCTCGACTGCTTTCTCGAGGCCAGCGATCAGGGCCCGGTACTCGGCGACGTTGTTGGTGGCCACGCCGATCGTCTCGCCGCGGGCGTCGAGGACGGTGCCGTCCTCGGCCTCCAGCACGTAGCCGTACGCCGCCGGACCGGGGTTGCCGCGGGCGCCGCCGTCGGTGGAGAGCTTGGCCTTCACGCAAGCTGATAGAGGTCGTAGGCGACTTCTTCGTAGGGATGCGCCGCGAGCAGTGCGGCCACGACTTGGTCGGTTTTTTCCGCCGGAACGACGGTTTCGACGCGCAGTTCCGGCGTCCGCTCCTCCTGGCCCGCCGTGCCAATGGTCGGCTCGGTCCCTTCGCCGCCGAGGAACGTGCCGGTGCCGGCGGTGTACCAAGAGCAGCGCTCGTAATCGCCGATCCGGCCGGCGCCCGCGGCGAAGACGGCGTCGCGCGTCGCGTCCAGCGCCTCCTCCGGCACGAACCAGACGAGCTTGTGCCGCTGTTCGGTCACGTTTTGCGCGGCGTAGGCCTAGTCGGAGGTGTCGATCTGGGCCCGCTGCAGCTTCCCGGAGTAGTCGACGTAGATCGACTTCCACTCCGTGAAGACGTCGAGTGCGGCCTGACCTGCCTCGCGGTGGCCGTTGCCGGTGTGCTTCGTGCCGCCGAACGGGAGGTGAACCTCGGCGCCGATCGTGCCGGCGTTGATGTAGGTGATACCCGTGTTCAGGTCGCGCATCGCGCGGAAGGCGCTGTTGACGTCGCTCGAGAAGATCGAGGACGAGAGGCCGTACTCGACGCCGTTCGAGACCGCGATCGCCTCGTCGAGCGAGCGCACGCGGATCAGGGCTGTCGTCGGGCCGAAGATCTCCTCCTGCGCGATCCGCATCGCGGGCCGAACATCGCCGAAGACCGTCGGGCGGTAGTAGAAGCCTTTGTCGAGCCCGTTCCCGCCGGCGACCTCGCCGCCGGTCAGGAGCTTCGCGCCCTCGTCCTGTCCGATCTCCGTGTAGGAGTGGATCTTCTCGAGCGCGGCCTTGTTGATCACCGGACCGACGTCGGTGTCGTCCTCCCAGCCGGGGCCGAGCCGCATCTGCTCGACGCGCGAGACGAGGCGCGAGGCGAGCTGGTCGTAGACGACCTCGTGGACGATCACGCGGCTCGCGGCCGTGCAGCGCTGGCCCGAGGTGCCGAAAGCCGACCAGACGATGCCGTCGACGGCGAGGTCGAGATCGGCGTCGTCCATGACGATGATCGCGTTCTTGCCGCCGAGCTCCAGATGGACATGCTTGAGGTTCTCCGCGGCCGCTTTCGTGACCGCGACACCCGTCTCGCGCGAGCCCGTGAACGTGATGATCGGGACGTCCGGGTGCTCGACGAGCCGCTGGCCGACGTCGCCGCCGCCACCGTGGACGATGTTCAGCACGCCCTTCGGCAGCCCGGCCTCGGCGAAAAGCTTCACGTAGCGCTCGCCGAGCGCGGGCGTGTCGGTCGCAGGCTTGAAGACGACCGTGTTGCCAGAGACGATCGCCGGCAAAGTCTTCCAGGACGGGATCGCGATCGGGAAGTTCCAGGGCGTGATCGCGCCGACGACGCCGACCGGCATCCGCACCGACATCTGGAACTTGTCGCGCAGCTCCGAGGGCGTCGTCTGGCCGAACAGCCGCCGGCCCTCGCCGCCCATGTAGAAGGCCATGTCGATCGCTTCCTGGACGTCGCCGGCCGCTTCGGCCCTGACCTTCCCCATCTCGTGGGTCATCAGCTCAGTGACGTCGTCTTTGTGCTCGGCGAGCAGCTGCGCGAAGCGGAAGAGCACTTCGCCGCGCTTCGGCGCCGGGACCAGCCGCCACTCCTCGTAGGCCGCCTTGGCTGCGGCGACGGCGTGGTCGACGTCCTCCAGCCCGGACTTCGGGAAGACGCCGATCGTCTTGCCGTTTGCCGGGCTCGTCGACTCGAAAGTCGCGCCGGAGGCGGCGTCGACCGACTCGCCGTCGATGTAGTTCTGGAATTTCTTCGCGCCGAGGATCGCCATCGGCAGCGATTCTAATGACCCTTGGTCAGCCGGCTTCGGGCGGCGGATCTGTATCCGGGAAGGTGCCGGGCCTGCGCCGGCGACGGTCGCGAATCAGCCGCTTCTCCTTGAACTCGTCGGCAGGCTTGCTCGCCCGTCGGTCGGGGCCCTCCCGACGATCGACGATCACCTCGACGTTCGGGTTGTCCTTGTAGTACTCGACCATCTTGTCGTAGAGCTCATCGGCAAGCTCCCGCGGGATCACGCAATAGATCATTTGCGTCGGATTGTAGGGAGGGCCTGGGTCGGCGCTAGATACGCGCGATGTTTGGGACCACGCGGCCGTGCTCGTCGAGGTGAGCGTTCCAGTCCTTGTAGAGGGGGTCGAGCTCCGCGAGCTCGTGGCCGCGCTCCTCGAGCCGGACGGGCTGGGCGAGCTCTGGCGTGACGCGGTACTGGTACCAGGAGATGTCCCACGCGACCGTGATCACGACCTCGCCGCTGACGCCGGAGAGCGAGCGGATGCTCGCCCGAGGCTCGCCGAGGCTCTTCGCAATCCCGGCAACCGTGCGCCGGAAATCGGTCTGGTTGAAGAGATCGGCCGCCTCGACGACCTCGCGCTCGGGCTCTGACAGCCGCCGTAGGAACGGCTCGTCGGCGACCGGCGCCTCGGCGACGGCGGCCTTGCGCGCCTCGAAGAGACTCGAGAGGCTGAGGCGCCTGCGCTGCCGCTCGGTCGAGACCGTCGGCGTCGTCGGGCTGCCCTCCTTCAGCCACCCGTACTCGAGCGCGATGTCCTGGCAGAGCGGGCAGACGTCGACGAAATTCTCGCCGTCGGTGGAGAAGCGGGTCGTCCGCTCCCCCATCAGCAAAGTGCGCTCACAGACCGCACAACTGTGAGCCACGGATTGCCTCGCGATCCGCATCCGCGCGACTATAGCGAGGCTGTCCTGGTTAACCTAAACCGCGGCCTCCTCCTTGTCCTGCTTGGCCTCGGCGATGATCTTTTGCGCGATGTGCGTCGGAACCTCCTCGTAGCGGGCGAAAGACATGTGATAGTCGCCACGACCGCCCGTCAGCGACGTCAGGGACTGGGAGTAGGTGAGGATCTCGGACATCGGCACCTCGGCCTTGATCGTCGTCATCCCGCCTTTCGGCTCCATTCCCTGCAACCGGCCGCGCCGCGAGTTGAGGTCGCCGTTGACGGCGCCGACCGATTCGTCCGGAACGGTCGCCTCGACGTCCATGATCGGCTCCAGCAGCACCGGGTCTGCCTGCTCGTAGGCCTGCTTGAACGCCAGCGAGCCGGCGATCTTGAACGCCATTTCGGACGAGTCGACCGAGTGGTAGGAGCCGTCGATCAGGCGGACGCGCAGGCCCTGGACGGGCGCGCCGGCGAGCTCGCCGTGCTGCATCGCCTCCTGGATGCCCTTGTCGACGGCCGGCCGGAAGCCCTGCGGGATCACGCCGCCGACGATCTCGTCCGAGAACTCGTAGCCCTGGTGTCCTTCGAGCGGCTCGAGCACGATCACGGCGTCGCCGAACTGGCCGCGGCCGCCGGTCTGCTTCTTGTAGCGCCCCTGGGCGCGTGACTCCTTGCGGATCGTCTCGAGGTAAGGCACTCGCGGCTGGTGGAGCTCGACCTCGGCGCCGAAGCGGCTCTTGACGCGATCGACGGCGACCTCGACGTGGATCTGGCTGAGGCCCGAGAGCAGCTGCTCGCCGGTCTGCGGGTCGCGGCGGATCACTAGCGTCGGGTCCTCCTCGGAGAGACGCCGCAGCGCGGTGCCGACCTTCTCCTCGTCACCTTTCGCCTTCGGCGTCACCGCGAAGCTCATCACCGGCTCCGGGAAGCCGAGCTCGGGCGTCTCAACCTCTCGCTCGGCGTCGAGCAGCAGGTCGCCCGTGGTCGTGTCCTTCAGCTTGGCGACGGCGCCGATGTCACCGGCGCCGAAGGATTCTTCCTGCGTGTGCTCCTTGCCCTGGAGCGCGAGCAGCTGGCCGACGCGCTCTTTCGAATGCGAGCGGTGGTTCGCGAGTGTCGAGTCCGACCTCACCTCACCGGAGATGACGCGGAGCACGTTGATCCTGCCGGCGAAGGGATCGGCGATCGTCTTGAACACGAACGCCGCCGTCCCGTCGCCCTCGACACCGAGGTCGATGTGCTTCTTCGCCGGCGAGGGAACGCCCTCGACGAGCAGGTCGAGCAGCGCGGTCGTGCCGAGGTTCTTCGTCGCAACCGCGCAGGCGACCGGGAAGATCTCGCCGCGCGTGACCGCGTCCTTGAGGGCGTGGGCGACCTCCTCGTCGGAGAGCTCCTGGCCGTCGAGGTAGCGCTCCATCAACGCCTCGTCGGTCTCGACGACGGAGTCGAGCAGCTTCTCGCGGTACTCGGCGACCTGGCTCTCCATCTCCGCAGGGATCTCGCTCGGCGCGGCCTCGCGCTCGGCTTCAGGGCTCGTGTAGGCCTTCATGTGCAGGAGGTCGACGACGCCGGTCAGCTCGTGCTCGGCGCCGATCGGCAGATGAACGGCGACGCAGCGCGGCGAGAGCTGGTCGCGGAGCGCCTCGAGCGTCCGGAAGAAGTCGGCGCGCTCGCGGTCGAGCATGTTCACGACCACGACACGCGAGAGGTCGTAATCCTCGGCGCGCTGCCAGGCACGGGAGGTCTGCACCTCGACGCCCATGACGGCGCTGACGACGACGAGGGCGCCCTCGACGACCCTGAGCGCGGCGATCATGTCGCCCTGGAAGCCGGGGTCCCCGGGGGTGTCGATCAGGTTGATCTTGCGGCCCTGCCACTCGACGTGGCAGAGGGACGCGGCGAGCGACATCTGGCGGTTGTGCTCGTCGTCGTCCCAGTCGCCGGTGGTGCTGCCGGCCTCGATCGTCCCGAGCCGGTTGATCGCGCCGGCCTGGAGGAGCATCGCCTCGACTAGCGATGTCTTGCCCGTGGAGCGGTGACCGACGACGGCAACGTTGCGGATCTTTCCGGGCTCGACAGGCATCTGGCGGGACTCCTCCTCGGTTTCGTTGGCGCGGTCGATCTTATCGCTGCGTCTTGTCCCGGGACCTAATCCAGGGACATGGCCCGGGACCCGGTCGCCGGTCATATCCTCTGCGGCCGTGGCTTGGTGGGAGCAGGCGGTCGTCTACCAGATCTACCCGCGGTCGTTTCAGGACTCCGACGGTGACGGCGTCGGCGACCTCCGCGGGATCACCCAGCGGCTCGACCACCTGGTCTGGCTCGGCGTCGACGCGTTCTGGCTCTCGCCGATCTACCCCTCGCCGCTGGCCGACTTCGGCTACGACGTCTCGGACTACACCGCGGTCGATCCACAGCTCGGCTCGCTCGAGGACTTCGACGAGCTCATCGCAGCGGCGCACGAGCGTGGCCTCCGCGTCCTGCTCGACCTGATCCCCTGCCACACGTCGATCGAGCACCCGTGGTTCCGCGAGCACCCCGACTGGTACATCTGGTCGCCGGTCGACGCGCCGCCGAACAACTGGGTCTCCGCCTTCGGCGGGCCCGCGTGGAGCCGCGACGAGGAGACGGGCCGCTGGTACCTGCACTCGTTCTATCCCGAGCAGCCGGATCTCGACTGGCGCAACTCTGAGGTCGTCGAAGCCTTCGAGGGCGTCGTCCGCTTCTGGCTCAACCGCGGCGTCGACGGCTTCCGGCTCGACGCGATCGACAAGCTGATCAAAGACGACGAGCTGCGCGACGACCCGCCCGCCACCGGCACGTTTCCGTTGCCGCTGCGAGAGGAGGCCGCAGCGCTCGAGCGCGTCTACTCCGGCAACCGGCCCGAGACGATCGAGGCCCTGGGCGCGATTCGCGCGGCCGCCGGAGACGCGCTGCTCGTCGGCGAGGTCTTCCAGCCGACGACCGAGTACGCGCGCTACCTGGAGGTGCTCGACCTCGTCTTCGCCTTCGAGTTGTTGTTCTCGCCGTGGAAGGCGAAGCGGCTTCGAGCCGCGATCGGCCCGGCCGCGGACCTGCGGCGCGTCGCCTGGGTGTTGTCGAACCACGACTTCGAGCGGCTGGCCACCCGGATCGGGCCCGAGAACCTGCGGGCCGCCGCGATACTGCTGCTCAGCCTCCCGGGCGCAGCCGTCATCTACCAGGGCGACGAGATCGGCCTCGCGAATGGCCCCGGAGCGCAGCCGCCCTACGACCGTGCCGGGCGCGACCCGATGCGGCACCCTATGCAGTGGGACGCGAGCCCGACCGGCGGTTTCACGGGCGGCGAGCCCTGGCTGCCACCGGTCGATCCTGCCGGGCGCAACGTCGAGGCGCAGCGGGACGACCCGGGCTCCCTGCTGCAGCTGTACCGCCTGCTGATCGAGGGCCGCCGACTTTTCGGAGACGGGTTCCAGCTGCTGGAGGGCTTTGACGGCATCGTCGCGCTCGAACGGCCCGAGCACCTCGTCGCGATCAACGTCACGGCCGGCCGCCAGCCCGCACCCGTGACGAGTCAGCCCGAGCTGACGACGCACCCCGATCCGCTCGCCGAGGGGTGGCTCGCGCCGCATGCGGGCGTCATTGCTCGAAAATCGGGTTAAGCTCGCACCGACAGAGGAGGATCGTGGCCGAAATCGAGTTCGACTCCGTTCAGAAGATCTATGCCGACGGCACCCAGGCTGTCCACGACCTCGATCTCGAGATCACCGACGGCGAGCTGATGGTGCTCGTCGGCCCGTCCGGATGCGGCAAGACGACGGCGCTGCGCATGCTCGCGGGGCTCGAGGAGATCACCGGTGGCGAGATCCGGATCGGCGAGCGGGTCGTCAACGACCTGACGCCGAAGGACCGCGACATCGCGATGGTCTTCCAGAGCTATGCCCTCTATCCGCACATGACGGTCGAGCAGAACCTCGCCTTCGGGCTGAAGCTGCGGAAGCTGCCGAAGCAGGAGATCAACGAGCGGGTGCGGCGCGTGGCGAAGATCCTCAAGATCGAGGAGTTCCTGAAGCGGAAGCCGCGCGCGCTCTCCGGAGGCCAGCGACAACGCGTTGCCATGGGCCGCGCGATCGTGCGCGAACCGCAGGCGTTCCTGATGGACGAGCCGCTTTCGAATCTCGATGCGAAGCTGCGCGTCACGCTGCGCGCGGAGATCCACCAGCTCCAACGGAGCCTCGGCGTCACGACGATCTACGTCACCCATGACCAGGTCGAGGCGATGACGATGGGCGACCGGGTCGCGGTCATGCAGACGGGTCATCTGCAGCAGGTGGACACACCGCAGGTGCTCTACGACAGCCCCGTCAACGAGTTCGTGGCCGGGTTCATCGGCTCGCCGTCGATCAACCTCGTCGAAGCTCAGCTCGACCGGAGCAACGGCGGCCTCACGGTCGCCTTCGGCGATTACAAGCTGGCGGTCGACGACCAGCTCGCGCGCAATCGCTCAGGCCTCGCCGACTACGTCGGCCGCACGGTCATGCTCGGTATCCGCCCCGAAGACTTCGAGGACGCGAGCCTCGAGTCCGATGCACCTCCCGATCGGCGCGTCGAGGCCGTCGCCGATCTGACCGAGCCCCTCGGCTCCGAGGTGCTCGTCTACTTCTCGGTCGAGGCGACCGGAATCATCTCGAGCGCCGTCACCGCGGATGCCGCCGAGGGCGACGCGGACATCTACATCGCCGGCGATGATGACGGCGATGCCGCCGGGGGACTGACCCGGCTCGTCGCCAGGGTGAGTCCCCGAACGCGGATCGCGGTGGGCAGCAAGATCGAGCTCGCCGTAGACACCAGCCGCCTCTACTTCTTCGACCCGGAGACTCGGGAAGCGATCTAGCCCTTAACTGCCCCCGCGGTCAAGCCCGCGAGGATCCGCCGCTGCAGGATCAGTGTCGCCGTGATCAGCGGCAGGGTCACGATCACCGTCGCGGCCATGATCTGCCCCCAGGGCTGCTGAAACGTGCTCCCCGACTTGCCGACGAAGGTCGTGATTGACAGCGGCACGGTGTACTTGTTCGGCGTCTGAATGAACGAGAGCGCGTACAGATACTCGTTCCAGGCAGCGATGAACGCGAGCAGGCCCGTCGTTACGAGCCCCGGTGCGATCAGGGGTAGGAGCACCTTGTAGAAAACCTGTAGGGGGGTCGCTCCATCGACGTATGCCGCTTCCTCCAGGTCACCCGGAAGCCCACGCATGAAGCTCGTCAACACCCAGACGGTGAACGGCAGCGTGAAGATCATGTAGCTCAGGATCAACGCACCCAGCGTGTCGTAGAGATGAAAGTCGTTGATCATCGTGTAGAGCGCGCCGAGGATGGCGATCTGCGGAAAGATCGTCATCGAGAGCATCAGATAGAGCACCGCCGATTTGCCGCGGAAGCGGAAACGGCCGAGCGCGTACGCCGCGAGCGAACCGATCGCAAGCGAGATCAGCGTGACCGCGCCGGCGACGATCGTCGAGTTGATGAGCGCGTGCTGGAACGTCGGGGTGCTCAGGACCTCGTGGAAGTTCGCCCAGGTGGGGTTCTCCGGGAAGTAACTGATCGGGGTTTTGAACTGCTCTCCGTCCGGGGTGAAGGCCGAGCGGATGGCCCAGTAGAACGGGAACAGGGCGTAAATGAAAATCACGGCGATCAGAAGCCAGAACGGCACCTTGGTGATGAACCGCCCCATGGGGCTCCGCCGAAGCCAGTGGCCGCGGCTGACGGGTCGTGCCCGTGCCCGTGGAGCTTCGGCGACTGTGCTCATTCCTCGGCCACCCGCATGAAGGTGACGTAGATGACGACGAAGAGGCCGATGATCAAGAAGATCGCGACGCTGATGGCCGACCCGTAGCCGACATGCCCGTCGCCGACGATCGTGGCCTGATCGTAGATCGCCATCGTCTGTGTATCGGGGCGGTTCCCGAAGAAGACGTAGAAGACGTCGAAGACACGCAGGGCGTCGAGCGTCCGGAAGATCAAGGTGACGAGGATTGCCGGACGAAGCAGCGGCAACGTGATTCGCCAGAACTGCTGCAGCTTGGTCGCGCCGTCGACCTCAGCCGCCTCATACAGGTCACGGGGGATCACTTGCAGACCCGCGAGCAGCAGGAGCGCGACGAAGGGCGTCGTCTTCCAGATGTCGACCGCGCAGACGGACGCAAGCGCCGTGCTCGGCTCGGAGATCCACGCATGCGGGTGCGAAAGAATGTGCAGGCGGACGCCGGCGTCGTTGATGACGCCGTAGACGTCGTCGTACATCCACTTCCACATCTGGGCGGCGACGACAGTCGGAATGGCCCATGGGACGAGCATCACGGCCCGCATCGCGCCGCGCCCCTTGAAGCTGGAGTTCACGACCAGGGCGATGATCATCCCGAGCACGAACTCGAACCCGACCGTGATCAGCGTGAACTTGATCGTCGTCCATATCGCAGTGCGGAAGATGCTGTCGTGCCAGAGCTCGCGGTAGTTCTGAAGCCCGACCCACTTCGTCGGCTCGATCCCAGCGAGAAACTCCTGGTTCGTGAAGCTGTAGTAGACGGTCTTTCCGAGCGGATAGATCGCTACGAAGGCGACGACCGCGAGCGCCGGCAAAAGCAGCGTCCAGCCTAGGCGCGTCTGGCGGCGCTGGAGGCGAGTCCTGCGGCGGCGGCGAGGCGGGGCTGCTGACGTGGCGACAGTGTTCATCGTTCAGATAGGTGAGGGAGGATGACAAATGCCATCCTCCCTCGTTTCGCCTTAGCGTGTAGCCGCTACTTGATCAGGCTGTTCAGCTTCGAGGCGATGCTCGGCAACACATTCTTTGCAGGCGTGCCGTTCAGGATCTGGCTGATGCCCTGGTAGATCGCCTTCGACCCTTCGTTGTAGTGCGTCTTCAGGTACTTCCCAGGCCGCGTGACGCGTGCGACGTTCGCGATCGCGGGCGTGAGGTACGGGTTCGTCTTGACGACTGCCTTGATCTTCGCGACGGCAGGAATCGTCGGAACATTCGAGTTGTAGATCGCGTTGAACTTCTGCACGGCCGGGCTCGTCATGTAGCGGACGAACTCGATCGCGGCAGGCTTGTGCTTGGAGAACTTCGAGACGCCGAGCTGCCAGCCGCCGACGGTGCCGACCGAGTGGCCGGCGGCGCCGTGCGGGAGCACGGTGACGGCGAACTTGCCCTTCACGGGCGTGGTCTGGTTTGCCGAGTAGGCATACGGCCAGTTCCGCATGAACATGGCATTCCCGGCGGCGAACACGTTTCGGGCGCCTTCCTCGTCGTATGAGGTGACACCGCGCGGCGTGAGCTTGCCGACCTGGTTGCGCATCGCGTCCAGAATCGTCGCCGCTTTCGAGTTGTTGATCGTGACCTTGCCGTTGTCGATGAAGTTCCCGCCACCGACCGAAGCGACCCACTCGAGGGCGTCACACGTCAGACCCTCGTACGAGTTGCCCTGGTAGACCAGGCCGTAGAAGTTCTTGTTCGACTTCTGCTCACCGTCCTGGATCTTCTTTGCCATCGAGAAGAGCGTGTTCCAGGTCGTCGGCGGCTTGCTGTAGCCGTACTTCTTCAGCAGATCGGTGCGGTAGTAGAGGATTCCGAAATCGCCGAACCAAGGCAAGGCGACCAGCTTGCCGCCGATCGTGTCGTTTTGGACGATCGACTGGATGAACTGCTTCGATGCCTTGCCGAGAGCCGGCTTCAGGTTGACGAGGTACGGCGCAAACGCACCCGGCCAGACGACGTCGATCATCGCCACGTCCGGCTTCGACGACTTCGACCCGAAGGCACGCGCGAGCTGCGAGTACGCCGCGTCCGAGCCTGACGGGTGCGGCACCAGGTTGACCTTGATGCCGGTGTCCTTCTGGAAGCGTGCGACGAGCTTGAGGTCGCGCTTGTGGCTAGCTCCGACGGCCGCGTCGCCGATGAACTGGATCGACTGGCCCTTGTACTTGGCCCTGATCGCCGCGGCATTTGGCACAGCCGGCGGCGCGATCGCGGCGGACTTTGTTGGTGTGGCGTGACTCTCGGGACGCGACGTCCCGGCAGCCGCGACGCTCAGCGACACGGCGAGTGTCCCTGCACCAACAAGCCCTGCCACGATGAGCAGTGCTCGATGCTTCACTGTTTCCCCATCCTTTCTTGAGACCCAATCCCGGTGTGGACCCCTCTCCACACGGCCGAGATTACTCCGTTTATATGGAGTCGCTCAAGTAAGACGCGCCGGCGGCGTCGCGGTTAGCGCTCGAGCGGCTCGCGCGCGGGCGAGCCGGCGAGCCGTGACTTGAGGCGCAGGATCGCCTTCGTGTGCAGCTGGGAGACGCGCGATTCCGTCACCCCGAGCACCTCGCCGATTTCGCGCAGGGTCAGCTCTTCGTAGTAGTAGAGCGTGACGACGAGCTTCTCCCGCTCGGGCAGGCGAGAGATCGCCTCCCCGAGGGCTTCCCTCATCTCGGTCTCGGCGAGCGCCGATTGCGGCTCGGGGCCATGGGTGTCCTCGAGTGTGTCGATCAGGGCGATTCGGTCGCCTCCCGACGCCGAGACGGTCCAGAGCTCGTCCAGCGCGGCGATCGACGAGCGGCCGATCTCGCTCAGGCTCTCGTCGAGCTCTTCCTCGCTCATCCCGAGCTGCTTGGCGACCTCCTCGTCGGTCGGCGCGCGGCCGAGCTTCGCCTCGAGGCCGCCGATCGCGCGCTCGATGTCGCGCGCTCTCGAGCGCACCGAGCGCGGCACCCAGTCCATCGCCCGCAGCTCGTCGATGATCGAGCCTTTGATTCGCGCGAGCGCGTAGGTCTCGAACTTGACGTCGCGATCGGGGTCGTAGCGCTCGATCGCGCCGATCAGGCCGAGGAGCCCGTACTGGACAAGGTCGCTCTCGTCCACGTGGCTGGGCAGCCCGCTGCCGACCCGGCCGGCGACGTACTTGACGAGCGGCGCGTAGGTCAGGATCAGGCGCTCGCGTAGTGCTTTGTCGCCGCTGCGTCGGTACTCCTGCCAGAGCGGCAGCGTCTCGTCAGGCTTGGCGGCCACCGTCAGAGAATACGGGCTAGGACGGCGAGTTCCTTAGTGCGCGAAACGCCAGCAGGCCCAGCCAGAGCGCGAGCGCCCCTGCCGCAAAGGCGATCACGACGAGCCTCGCTTCGTGCCTGGCGGCGTCGGCCGCGGCGGTGGCGACGCCCGCCAGCATCAGCGCCAGCACGAGAAAGAGCGCGCCGAGCACCCGTCGTTGGCCCGGAGGTCTCAAGGAGAGAAAGGATGCCGAAATCACCGGGGTACAATCGCAGCCTCGAACCGCCTAGGGGCGTAGCTCAACTGGCAGAGCACCGGTCTCCAAAACCGGGGGTTGCAGGTTCGAGTCCTGCCGCCCCTGCTGGCCGTTGAAGTCCGGCTTCGGCTGCGCCGAAGCCATGACGACTTCAACGGCTTCGGCTCGAGTTCCAAGGTTGCTGCGCCGCGCCCGCCATGTCGGTCGCGGCGGCGAAATGCAGGCAGACAGGAAGGCTCGTTGTGCCGGGAGACGAGGAGGGGCCGGCTGGTGTCGGCCCCTCCTCGGTTGGCTTACGGGTTGCTCACGGAGCGCGTGTGACCGCGCTGAGCGCGTTCACCTCGCCATGTCCGTACCACGAGTTGTATCCGGCCCCACCCGCGCAGGTCTGCGGAGCTCCATTCGAGAACGAGGGGAACGGAGCGTAGAGCGCGAGCGTCGCCGGGTCCGGGCAGGCGATCGAGTCTGCGGTCTGCGTGATCATCGAGGTGGCTCTCCCCGGCGATAACGGTCCGTACCGGCTCTCGATCAGCGCCGCGACACCTGTGACGTGTGGCGTAGCCATCGAGGTCCCTTGGAGGTAGAGGTACTCGGCACACGGTGTGACCGAGCAGTCGAACACGCGGAACGGCGCAAGGATTGTCTCGTAGAACGAGCCCGGCTGAATCGTCGACAGCACGAGCCCGTTCGGCGCCGCGGGAGTCGTCTGCAGAGCGATGTCCCCGCCGGGCGCCGCCACCTGGACCACACCCAAGCCGTAGCTCGAATAGGACGACTTGAGCCTCAGGTTGCCCGTCGCCGAGACACCGATGACGCCGGGTATCTCGACCGGGATCACGGCGCAGTTGTTGCGGATCCGCCGCACCTCGCCCGGGCCCGTGTCCGGGCTGATGATGTCCTGCGTCGGATGCGCGAGGTCGTCAGAGAAATTCCCGGCTGCGGCCACGACCACGACGCCCTGGCTCATCGCGAACTTGATCGCCCGCCGCTCCGCGTTCCAGATCGCCCTCTGTTCAGGATCGTTGCGGCAGTTGAACAGCCAGGGATCGGCGAAGTAGCTGTTGTTCGTGACGTTCATGTGGTGATTGCCGGCCCACATGAACGCGCAGACGATCATCTCCGGAAACAGGAAGAAGTCCGGGCTGATCGCCTTGATCGCGGCGATCCGCACGTTCGGCGCTACACCGACTGTGCCGACGCCGTTCGAGGCGGCCGCGATGATTCCCGCGGTGTGCGTGCCGTGCCCGAGCAGGTCGTTGTCCGGCGGTAGGGTCGCCGGAGCCCCGCTGGAGCAATCAGTGCTGTTGGCCGCGTCGTAGTTCGGCGCGAGGTCGGGGTGCGTGAAGTCCATGCCGCTGTCGATGTCGCCGACCAGCACCGATCGGCTGCCGCCCGTGATCGCGTGGGCTTCAGGCGTGTGGATCTGGGCCATGTCCCACTGGAGCCCGGACAGGTTGTCCGAGTCAGTTGCAGGAGAGTTCGGGAACCCGCCCGGAAGAGGGCCGCTCGGCGCCAGGGTCTGATCCTTGAGCTTGACGCCGAATCCCCGCGTCGATGCCGCCGAGTCGATGCGCGAGTCTTTGAGCACCGCACTGCCGAAGCTCGACGAGCTCGATCGGGCAATCACTACCCCGATCTGCGGATAGGTCGCAATCACCGAGCCGCCGGCCTGCTTGACCGTCGCAGCTGCATCCGAAGCGACCGCGTTCTGCTTGTAGAGGATGACGTAGTTCTGCGCGAAGGCGTTCAAGGCGAGCGCCAGGCCCGCGATTGCGAGAACCGCGGTCGCCACGCAGAGGCGAAGCACAGGCTTCTTCATGTCCTGCCCTCCCTTTGAGGCGGAAGCGCGAGTATAGGTTGTGGCAACCGCAACGTGGCTCGCTCCTGAGGGGACGATGACCCCGACCCACGACCCGCTGTTACGAAGACGACAGCGTCGCCGGCCAACACTTCCTGAACGCCGCGGCCCGCATCGGGCCAAGTCTTGCAACGCGAACGTGGTCAGTCCCCGCGGCGATAGGCTCAGCCCGTGGCGGTTTTGGAGTCCCATGTCGAGCTCGGCGAGGAGCACGAGCGCCGTCGGGCGCGGATGGAGCAGCTCGTGGCCGAGCTTCGCGAGCGCACGGCGCGCGTCGCGCTCGGTGGCGGCGAGAAGGCGGTCGAACGGCATCGTTCGCGCGGCAAGCTGACGGCGCGCGAGCGGATCGACCGGCTCGTGGATCCCGGCAGCACGTTTCTCGAGTTCTCTGCCCTGGCGGCCTGGGACGTCTACGAGGGACAGGCGCCTGCGGCGGGAATCGTCACCGGCGTCGGCGTGATCGAGGGGCGAGAGAGCGTCGTGATCGCCAACGACGCCACGGTCAAGGGCGGGACGTACTTCCCGCTGACGGTGAAGAAGCATCTGCGCGCTCAGGAGATCGCCGACCAGAATCACCTGCCCTGCGTCTACCTCGTCGACTCGGGCGGAGCCTTTCTCCCGCTGCAGGCCGAGGTCTTCCCAGACCGCGACCACTTCGGGCGGATCTTCTACAACCAGGCGCGGCTTTCCGCCAAGGGCATTCCGCAGATCGCCTCCGTGATGGGCTCCTCAACGGCCGGCGGGGCCTACGTGCCAGCGATGAGCGAAGAGACGATCATCGTCAAGGGAACGGGCACGATCTTTATCGGCGGGCCGCCGCTCGTGAAGGCGGCCACCGGGCAGGACGTGTCGGCCGAAGAGCTTGGGGGCGCGGACGTGCACACGCGGCTCTCAGGCGTTGCCGACCATTACGCGACCTCAGACGAACACGCCTTGGCGCTCGTCCGGCAGATCTGCCGGAACCTGAACCTGCCTCCAAAGGACATGCCTTGGGACCTGGTCCCGGGACAGGAGCCCGCTGCCGACTCGGCGGAGCTCTACGGCCTGATCCCCGACGACCACCGGGAGCCGTTCGACCCGCGGGAGGTGATCGCCCGGATCGTCGACGGCAGCCGCTTCGACGAGTTCAAAGCGCTCTACGGCGAGACGCTCGTCTGCGGCTTCGCGCGGATCGAGGGATTTCCGGTCGGCATCCTCGCGAACAACGGCGTCCTCTTCGCGGAGTCGGCGCAGAAGGGCGCGCACTTCATCGAGCTCGCGTGCAAGCGGAAGATCCCGCTCGTCTTCCTGCAGAACATCACCGGGTTCATGGTCGGCAAGGAGTACGAAGCGGGCGGGATCGCGCGTGACGGCGCGAAGCTGGTGACCGCGGTCGCGTGCGCGGAGGTGCCGAAATTCACCGTCGTGATCGGCGGCTCCTTCGGCGCGGGCAACTACGGCATGTGCGGCCGCGCGTATTCGCCGAGGCAGCTTTGGATGTGGCCCAACGCCCGTATCTCCGTGATGGGAGGCGAGCAGGCAGCGACCGTGCTGACGATGGTCGGGGACGCGGATCCCGACGAGATTCGGGCGAAGTACGAGGAGGAAGGCAATCCCTACTACTCGACCGCCCGGCTCTGGGACGACGGGATCATCGACCCGCTCGATACTCGCCGTGTGCTGGCGCTTGGAATCTCGGCGGCGCTGAACGCGCCGATTCCCGAGACGACGTTCGGCGTCTTTCGAATGTGAGAGGAGGCTGATGGGCTACTCGAGGGTGAACGTGCACGACCTGGAGCCGGCTGGCCCCGGCGGTGTTGTCCGGTTCGTGCGCCGCGAGCTCGATCTGCTTGCGTTCGGGATCAACTGGTTCGAAATTCCGCCGAATGGCGACGGACACCAACACAACGAGCAGGAATCGGGCCAGGAGGAGGTCAATTTGATCGTTCGAGGCTCCGGTACGTACGTGATCGACGGCGAGGAGGTTCCGATCCGAGAGGGCGACGTCTTCAGGTTCGATCCGGACACGACGCGCGGTCCGAAGGCCGGCCCGGACGGATTGACGATGGTTGCGGTCGGAGCTCCGCGCGGAAGCTACGAGCCGAGGGGGTCCTTCTGATGGCCGACCACACGATCGAGCTGACGAACGATGAACTGAAGCTCGTCCGCAATGCGTTGCACTCCTATCTCGACGACTTCGGTCACGAGGAGGCGGACGTCCTGCGCCAGATCAAGCAGCTGCTCGAGAAGCTGCCGTATCACGAGCGGTTCTTCGAATAGCTGGCGTGCTTCTCCGCTTCGTCCTCTGGAACCTTGCCGACTCGAAGACCACGATCGAGGAGCTGCGCCGTTACGTGAGGGATGAATCAGTCGATCAGTTCGAGGAGGTTCCGGGTCTGCGCTTCAAGGCGTGGATCTCGGACGAGGTGACCGAGCGCTGGGGAGCGGTCTACCTCTGGGAGTCGGCGGAGGCGGCTCGCCAGGAGCTGCCGAGCAGAGCTCGTGAGTTGATCGGCAAGGAGCCGGACGTCGGCGAGGAGTTCGACGTCGAGGCGACGATCGAAGGTGCCTTCGCGTTCGAGGAGCTCTCGCGGCGGGGTCTTGCGTTTGAGCCGTAGCTATCCGCGCGCGAAATCACAGGTGCTTTCGGCAATCCGCGGGCGTTTCTAGGTACACGCGCGCGCATCCCCACCCGGGTGGTGGTTTGGACCACCCGCCGCCCGCGGCGAGCGTAACGCGGGAAATGTGCGCGTGTGGGTGACGGGATTGCACCGAAAGCGCAACTTCTACAGAACAAGCTGCTCGGGGAAGATCGCCCCGCGCTCGAAGCGGTCGAGCCGGTACGGGGAGAGGTCGAAGGTGGGCTCGAGACCGAGAATCTCCTCGGCGACCGCGCGTCCGACGGCCGGGCTCTGCATGAAGCCGTGACCTGAGAATCCGCAGGCGGCATAGACGCCCTCGCCGACCTGCCCCAGGATCGGGTGCGCGTCCGGTGTCATGTCGTACAGGCCCGCCCATGCGCGGTCGATCCGCGTGCCGGCGGCAGCCGGAAAGCGATGGACGAGCCGTTCGAGACGGTCGTCGAAGAGCGACTCGTCTACCACCTCGTCGAAGCCCCAGCGCGGCTCGGGATCGCTCATCGCGAGCACGAGCCGGTCGCCGCGGCGGCGAAAGTGGAAACCGCTCTCGGCCTCGACCGTCATCGGCAGCTCGAGCGGCAAGCCGGCTATCGGCTCGGTCTCCAGGAGCTGACGGCAGAGCGGGCGGATCGGCAGCTCGACCCCGAGCTCCCTCCCGACCTGGGCCGACCACGGTCCGGCCGCGATCACGAACACATCGGCAGCGAGCTTTGTCGCGTCCTCGCCTTCACGCACCCCCACCCCACCCGCGGCCGCTCGGCGGACGAGCTCGCGCGCCACGGCCGGCGGGTCAGCGACCCCGTCTTGCCAGCAGACGACGGCGCCGGCGACGTCATCGGAGCGCACGCCGGCCGAGGGCGCGGTCGCCACCACGCGCACTGCCAGAGAGCGCTGGAGCTCGGCACGTTCCTCGAGCTCGGCAAGGCCCGCTTCGGTGGTTGCCAGGAAGAGGTAACCGACCTGGTCGAAGAACGGAGACCCCAGCTCCTCGAAGAAGCGGATGCTTGCCTGCGCGAGGCGGACCTCCGCTGCGGTCGAGAATTGTTGCCGGACGCCCCCCATCGCCTTCGCCGTCGCGCCGCCGGCGACCGCGCCGCGATCGCAGAGCACGACTTCTTCGGCACCGAGCTCCGACAGGTGGTAGGCGACCGACGCGCCGGCGGCGCCGGCTCCGGCTACAACGATCCGAGCCATCGGTCGAGCGCCTGCCGCTCGTCTTCGGTCAGCGCGCGCAGCGGTGCGCGCACGTCTTCGGTGATCGGCACCCCGCGCCGCCGCAGAACGTGCTTGGCCGCCGCATGGAACGGGAACTGCTCGAGGCCGTCGCGAAGCGCCTCGAGGTCCGGGCCGGGAACACCTCGCACGGCGGCAGCCACCTCGCTGGGGAAGGCCGTCGCCAGGCCGGAGACAACCCCCACCGCTCCCCCCGCCAGCCCGCGCTGGATCAGGGACTCGGGCCCGACGAAGACGTCGAGTCCTTCGACGAGATAGGGCTCGAACCGCTCCCACGGCCGGTCGGAGACCTTCAAGCCGGCGAAGTTCGGCGCGCTGTCGCGCAGACGCTCCAAGACCGCGACCGGAACGGCGTAGCCGCTTCGTGCGGCGAACTCGTAGACGTAGAACGGCACCGGCTCGCACGCCTGCGCCGCCGCCTCGAAGTGCGCGAGCAGCGCCTGGTCGTCGAGCGCGAAGTACGGCGGGCCGATCACGGCGACCGCATCGGTGCCGAGGTCTGCGGCGTGCGCGGCCAGCTCGGCGGTCTCGCGAGTCGTCTGGGCGCCGCAATGGACGGCGACCGCGAACTCTTCCGGCCGGGCCGCCACGAAGAGCTCCGCGGCACGGCGGCGCTCGGCGGCGCTCAGCAGGATTCCCTCGCCCGTTGTCCCAAGCGCGAGCAGCCCGTCGAGGCCGGCCGACTCGAGGAACCCGACCAGCGGGTCGAAGGCGTCTTCGTCCAGCACCTCGCCGCCACCGGCCAGCGGCGTCACGGCAGCAGCGAGAGCGCCTCGAAGCACGAGCCCGACTCTAAGGCGTCGCTTGCGATGCCGCCGTGGAGGGCGTGGCGGCTTCGCCGGCGCGCCCGTTTCGACCGGTTGGTGGAGAGGCAGCCTCCCCACCTCTGCACACTGCTCGTCTTAAGCTGCGGAGTCATGGCCGCGCTGCGAATCGAGCGAGAGGGGCCGTTGCTGCGGGTCACGCTGGCCCGCCCAGAGCGCCGCAACGCCTTCGACGCGGCGCTGATCCGCGAGCTGACGGAGGCCTTCGCCGACGTCGGCGACGCACGCGCCGTCCTGCTCGCCGGAGACGGTGAGAGCTTCTGCGCCGGCGCCGACGTGGACTGGCAGCGCTCGGCCATCGAGCTCGCCTACGAGGAGAACGTCGAGGATGCGCTCCGCCTCTACCGGATGCTGGAGGCGATCGACACCTGCCCGGCTCCCGTGGTCGGGCGCGTGCAGGGCTACGCATTGGGCGGCGGCTCAGGCCTCGTCTGCTGCACCGACGTTGCGGTGGCGGCTCCGGACGCCGTCTTTGGCTTCTCCGAGGTCAAGCTCGGGATCGTCCCGGCCGTGATCTCACCGTTCGTCTTCCCGAGAATCGGCACCGCCGCGGCCAGACGTTTTTTCCTGACAGGCGAGCGCTTTGACGCCGAGACCGCTCTTCGGATCGGGCTCGTCCACGAAGTCGCTCCGGCCCTCGACGCGGCGATCGAGCGCGTCGCCGGCGAGCTCCTGGCCGCAGGGCCGGAGGCCACGCGGGCGGCGAAGCAACTGATCCGCGAACGGCCAGGCGGCGAGGAGGCGGCGCAGCTCGCCGCCAAGCTGCGCACGAGCCCGGAGGGGCAAGAGGGCTTGCGCGCGTTCCTCGACAAGCGCCCCGCGGCATGGAGATCCGGAAGCTCCTCGTAGCCAACCGCGGCGAGATCGCCGCCCGGATCTTTCGCGCCTGCACAGCCGAAGGGATCGCGACCGTCGCCGTCGTCGCCCCCGACGACAAGGGCTCGCTGCACGCCCGCGAGGCCGACGAGGTCGTCGAGATCGCGAGCTACCTCTACTCCGAGGAGCACATCCGGGCCGCGAAGCAGACGGGCGCCGACGCGATCCATCCCGGCTACGGGTTCCTCGCCGAGAACGCGGACTTCGCCGAGGCGGTCGAGGCCGGGGGGCTCGTCTTCGTCGGCCCCACTCCCGACGCGCTGCGCCGCGGCGGCGACAAGCTCGAGGCGAGGCGCGCCGCCGTTTCGGCCGGGATTTCCGTGCTCCCCACCGGCGAGCCCGACGAGATCGGGTTTCCGCTGATGATCAAGGCGGCCGCAGGCGGTGGCGGCCGGGGGATGCGAGGCGTTCGCGAGTCCCGGGAGCTCCCCGACGCCGTCACCGCGGCGCGCCGCGAGGCCAAGGCCGCATTCGGAGACGAGACCGTCTTCTTCGAGCGCTACCTCGAGCGTCCTCGACATGTGGAGATCCAGCTGCTCGCGGACGAGCACGGGCACATCTACTCGCTCGGCGAGCGCGATTGCTCGATCCAGCGGCGGCATCAAAAGGTGCTGGAGGAGGCGCCGTCGCCCGCGGTCGACACCGAGGTGCGCGAGCGAATGGGCGGCGCGGCGATCGCGTTCGCGCACGAGATCGGCTATCGGAGCCTCGGCACGGTCGAGTTCCTGGTCGACGGCGGCGACTTCTACTTCCTCGAGCTGAACGGGCGGATCCAGGTGGAGCACCCCGTCACCGAGGAGGCGACGGGGCTCGATCTGGTCGCGGTGCAGCTAGCCGTCGCCCGTGGCGAGGAGATCGCCGATCCACGGCCGAAGCTGCGACGGCATGCCGTCGAGGTCCGGCTCTATGCGGAAGATCCCGTCGACTTCCTGCCGCATGCCGGAACCGTCGAGCGCTTGCACTTACCCGACGCGATTCGCGTCGACGCCGGCGTCGCCGAGGGCGACATGGTCGGCGTCGCCTACGACCCGATGATCGCCAAGCTGATCGCCTCGGGCGAGACGCGGGCGGAGGCGCTCGACCGGCTTGGCGCCGCCCTCGCAGAGACCGAGGTCGAGGGCATCACGACGAACCTGCCGTTCCTCCGCTGGCTCGTCTCGCACCCCGTCGTTCGCGCCGGCAGGACGACGACGGCGTTCTTGACCGAGTACCCACCGCTCTCGGCCGTTCCCGCCCGGCTGGCGCAAGGTCCTTGGGCGGCGCCGTGGCGACTCAACCTCCCTGTTCCCCCTCCAGCCGCCGTGCCGGATCCGGACGCCGCCTCTCACGACCACCGGCACACCGGCGAACAGAGCTCATTGACGGCCCCGATGCCGGGCACGGTCATCCGGGTCGTGGTCGCCGAGGGTGATCGCGTCGCAGCCCGCCAGCCGCTCGTGGTGCTCGAGGCGATGAAAATGGAGACACCGGTCGTCGCCCCCTACGAGGCGGTCGTGCGGGCGATCCACGTCGCCGAGGGAGACCGCGTTGCGGGCGGCACAGTGATCGTCGAGCTCGAGGACTGACCGCTCTAAGGCGTCGCTTGTCGACGCCGACCTAAAAGGCCGCGACGACATGCGCGTCGCGGCCGCTAAACCCGCTCTCTCATTGAGAGTACGTGGCGGATCTCGGTTCAGGTCGCTCAGAAAAGCTGTTGCAGCTTCATGGCGTTGCCAAGATCGCCGCTGACCTTGAGCTTCCCCATCATGAAAGCGCTGGTCGCGTTCTGCTGGCCGTTGACGATCTTCATGAACGTGGCCTCCGACGCCGAGATCGTCGTGTCGGCGTCGCTTTCCCCCTCCTGGACGCTGACCTTCCCGTTCTCGACGCGCACGATCCACTTGCCGGCGCCGTCGATGTCAAACAGGTAGGTGGCGTTCAGGCCGGCCGCCTTTGACGAGTCGGCGGCGCGCGCCTCGAGCGTTTCGAAGAATTCGCGCGCGTTCTCGGCCACGGCGGCGAGCCTAACTCATGGCGCCACCGGCTCGACCGTGAGCCGGCGCGAGGGCCGGGAGGACGGCAGGCGCACCGCCAGGACGAGAGCGGCCGCCGCCGCGCCCGCGGCCGCATACATCGCCGCGCGGAGATCGATCGAGTCGGCCAAGGCGCCGAGCGCGACCGCGCCGACGCCACCCAGGCCGATCGAGAGCCCGATCGACAACCCGGAGGCCATGCCGATGTGGCGCGGCAGGTACTCCTGGCTCATCACCATCGTCACGCCGAAGGTCGCGATCACGGAGATCCCTACGCCCGCCAACGCGATCGCTCCCGGGATGCCGCCGACGATCACGAAGACGAGGATCAGTGGGGCGGTGGCGGCGGAGCAGGCGAGCAGCACCGGCCGTCTTCCGAAACGGTCGGCCAGTGGTCCGGCGGCGAGCGTGCCGACCCCGCCCGCGAGGAGCATCAGCGACAGCAGATGGTTTCCGTAGGCCTTCGAGTGGCCAAGCGAGACCTCCCAGAGCGGGACGAAGGTGATCAGCCCGAACCAGGCAACGCTGCGAAAGGCGATCACGCCGAGCAGGAGCAGCAGGGCGCCGAGGCGGTCGGGTTCCTCGCTCTTGAGCTGCCGACGGCGATCGGGCGCGAACGAGCCGAGGAAGGGTGCGAGCACGAGTAACCCCAGCGCCACGGCGAGACAGGGCACGGACAGCAGCAGGCCGCCCGTGAGACCGAAGGCGAGCACGAGCGGCGTAGCCACCGTCGGGCCCAGGGCGAACCCGAGGTTGCCGCCGATCGAGAAGAGCGACATGGCGCTCGCCCGCCGGCGGCCGCCGGCGAAGGCGGCGAACTTCGACCCTTCGGGATGGAAGGCCGCGACGCCGAAGCCGGAGACGACCACGAAGACGAGCACGAGCCAGTAGCTGGGCGCCACCGCGGCGAGGGCAATCCCGATTCCCGCAAGCGCAACGCCGGCGGGAAGCAGCCAGATTGCACCGCGGCGGTCCGACCAGAGCCCGAACAGCGGCTGCACGATCGACGACGAGAGCGCCGACGC
>WNGE01001961.1_pt1 | contig 28401 bp, 21 predicted proteins | sample 5400651 | NCBI WGS metagenome assembly WNGE01 (sample SAMN13153370, study PRJNA577476) | soil metagenome | isolation source: 60 cm soil or saprolite under grassland replicate 2 | place: USA:California | collected 2016-06-15 | reverse complement strand
CGGCGGGATCTCAGCTATCGGATTTCACCTTTTAGGTCAAGCAGTTACCTAGGCGCGATCGCAGAGCGCGCCTTGGCAGTGACATTGCTGTAGCTAAGCCCGTTTCGCGAGTTTCGCCCGTGTTTTTCTTGTGCAGCACGTTTTTTTAAGGAGGCAGGAATGAAGTCAGGATACCGATTTACTCTGGTTCTGTCGGTCTGCCTGCTCTTGCTCGCTCCCATCGTCGTCTTAGCCCAGACGACCGGGACGATCGACGGCACGGTAACCGATCAGAACGGCGGGGCACTGCCCGGTGTGACGGTTGAGATCACCAGTCCCAACCTTCAGGGCACGCGCACCGCGACCACCGGCAACGACGGGCGCTTCCGATTCGTCAGCGTCCCGCCGGGCCAGTACAAGGTGACGGCAAACCTGTCGGGGATGGGCACCGCGTCCAAGAACGCCCAAGTCACCCTCGACGCGACGGCCACCGTCAACATGCAGATGCAGGTCTCGGCCAAGGAAGCGATCACCGTGACCGGCGAGGCGCCTCTCGTGGACGTGGCTTCGACCACGACCGGCACCAACTACTCGGCCAAGGTGATGGAAAAACTGCCGCTCGGCCGCAACTATGCCTCGATCGTGCTCTCGCAGCCGGGAGTGCAGACCGACAGCGGCGAGACGCAGGGGCGCTCTCTGGCGATCTCCGTCTACGGCGCGACCTCGTCGGAGAACCTGTGGTTGATCGACGGCGTCAACACGACCAACGTCATCAAGGGGTTCCAGGGCAAGACCATCAACGGAGAGTTCATCCAGGAGGTCGAAGTCAAGACCGGCGGCTACCAGGCGGAGTACGGCCGCAACACCGGCGGCGTGGTCAACGTGATTACCAAGTCGGGTGGCAACGAGTTCCACGGGGACGTGTTCGGCTACTACAACCCGCCGAGCTTCACGGCCAAGCCGCGGCAAGACGTGACCGCGGACTCATCGCAGACCGGCGATGCCTCGACGATAACCGCGGGATCGCACACCATAAACGTGGATCGCCGCGAGGGGGGCGTGGACCTGGGCGGCTTCTTCCTGAAAGACCACATCTGGTTCTACGGCGCCTATGACCGCGTCGTGAACGACCAGGATCTTCAGCCGATCACGGGAGTGCGAGCCGGCGAGCAATTCCCGCAGAAGCAGATCTCGAATCTGTGGGCCGGCAAGCTGACGTTCAACGTGGCCCAGGGGACGACCATCGTCGGCACGATGTTTGCCGACCCGCAGGTCAACACGGGCGCGCTGGTCGTCCCGATCGGCTTCAATCCCTTCAGCTACAACGGCCGGCGCGACGTCGGCGGCACGGACTGGGCGGCCCGGTTCAACCAGCTCTTCGGCTCCTTCGGGATCCTGACCGGGCAGTACAGCCGGCACAAAGACCGCTTCCAGACCAAGCCGGACGGCCTCGACGTGCCGCAAGTGAGGGACACGACCCTTTCGCCGAACCTCATTACCGGCGGTTTCGGCCAGGTCTTCGGCCCGACCATCAACAACATCTCCCAGCGCGACCTCTACTCGGGCAGCTTCACCGGCTACGTCGGGAACAACGAGTTCAAAGTGGGCAGTGACTACTCGAAGGACGCGACGTCCGGCGCGACATACTTCACGGGCGTGCAGCGATCCAGGATCATAGCCTGTGGGACCGGATCGAACGCCTGCGACCTGAGCAGGGCGCCCTTCTACACCAACTCCGCGGGCAAGACCCTGCAGGTCTATTACCGGCACGACCTCTTCACGGCGAATGCCACGGATCTGACGCCTCTGGTACAGGCGCCGTTCGACACGCCGACCAAGCGCTGGGGCGCGTATGTCCAGGACCAGTGGCGGATCATCCCGACGCTGACCGTCAACGCCGGCCTGCGCTGGGACCAGGAACACTACTTCGCAGGCGACGGGCACACGGCCTTCAAGCTCCTGAACCAGTGGGCGCCGCGTTTCGGCTTCGTGTGGGACTTCGTGGGCGACGGGACGAGCAAGCTCTACGGCTCGGCCGGACGCTTCTTCTTCGCGATCCCGACGGACCTGAATGCCCGCGTCTTCTCGGCCAACACCCAGATTCAAAGCTTCAACTACAGTCCGACGGCAACCAACCACGACTTTGCGGCGCGGTCGCGCCTGATCCAGGTCGGCTCCTTCGCGGGCGAGCCGGTGGAATGCTTCGCCACGACCATAACCCCATGTAATACTCCTCTCAAGGCCTCCTATCAGGATGAGTTGACCCTGGGCGTCGAGAAGGCGCTCGACCCGACACTGTCGGTGGGCATCAAGGGGACGTACCGGACGCTCGGCCGCACGGTCGAGGACCGGTGTGACCTCGACTACAACGATCCGTTGTCCCAGGGTTCCACCTGCGGCATCATGAACCCGGGCAGCAGCGGCCCGATCGCCAGCGGCGTCATCAAGACGTGCGACACCTCAGCCAACCCGACGGACCCCAACACGGACCTCTGTGACCTTCCGGGCGTTGCGATTCCCGACGCCAAGCGGATCTTCCGCGGCATCGAGGTGACGGCGCGCAAGGCTTTCTCGCAGACGTTGTGGGCGCAGGCCTCCTACCTCTACTCGACTCTGCGCGGCAACTACTCTGGGGCCATTCGCGAGGCCTCGGGCCAGACGGACCCCGGCATCAACGCCGACTATGACTACTGGCAGTTCACGATCAACTCCTACGGCAACCTGGAGCTCGACCGGCCCCACCAGTTCCGGATAGACGCGGTTTACAACGCGCCCTTCGGTCTCTCGGCCGGAGGACAGTTCTACGTGAGGAGCGGGGTCCCGACCTCGCGCCTGGGCTACTACAACAGCTTCTATCCTGACCTTCTGTACCTGGACCAGCGCGGCAGCAACGGGCGCCTGCCGACGGAGTACGAGGCGAACCTCTCGCTGGCCTACAACATCAACATTGGACGGGTGACGGTGACCCCGCAGCTCTACGTTTTCAACCTCCTGAACCGGCAGATCGTCACGGCCACCGACCAGCGTTACAACGTCTACGGCACTTTCGTCACGACCCCGGGAAGCCCGTACTTCGGTCAGGCGGGCATCGAGCCCGGGAAGACCGACCCCTCCAGCGGGATCTCTTGCCCCGCCTCGGCCACGGCTCCCTGCTCGGACAACGCGGACTACCGCAAGGCCACGGGTCGCGTGGGTGCGCGGTTCCTCCGGGCCGCTCTGAAGATCTCCTTCTAAGCGCCCTTTCAAGGGATTCATTCGGGGCGGCTTCGGCCGCCCCTTTTTTTTCTCCCGCCTTGTTTCTCGGGCGCCCGGCGGGCGTAGAATCAAATGTCCTGGAGGTTCCCATGCGCCGCTCTCTCCTGTTGCACCTGTCTTCCTTCTTCCTCGTCGGTTCGCTGCTCTCGGCGTCTCCGCTTCCGCAGCTCTTTCAGAAGGCCAAGGACCAGTTCCGGCTCGGCGCGTACGCCGAGTCCCTCGCGACGCTCTCGAAAATCGAGACGGAGGGCGAGCTGCCGGAAAACCAGGCCTATCGCGCGTCGTTGCGTCCCGGCATCGCCTTCTATCGGGGAGCCTGCCTGGCGGCGCTCGGCCGGGACAGCGAGGCTCGCGCGGAGTTCCAGGTCTTTCTCGCTTTTTCTCCCATGGCTTCGCTCGATCCCGGGATGTATCCCAAGAAGGTCATCGCCGTTCTGGAGGAGACGCGCCGCGAGCTGAAGCGGCCCGCGGAGACGCAACCGCCTGCGGAGGACGGCTCGATCGCGGCGGCCTATCACGCGTATGTCCGGTCCTCCGACGGCCGCCAGCCCGAGCTGGGTGAGGATTGGGCGGATGGCCCCGTGCGCTACCTGCTCTCCTCGGAGGAGCGGCGGACCTTCACCCAGATGTTCAATCCCGTCTCCCGTTCCGAGTTCGTCACGGCCTTCTGGAAAGCCAGGGATCCGAGGCCGGAGACGGCGGAGAACGAGTTCCGCGAGGAATTCGAGAAGAGGGTCGCGTTCGCCGACAGTCATTTCACCGACGACGAGGTTCGCGGAAGCCTGACCGACCGGGGAATGGTGTTTCTGTTGCTCGGACCGCCGACGTACATCGGCCGCAGGCCGATCAGGGCGGGCGAGGACTCATCGGAGCCGGCAGGCATGGCACGCTATTCCCGCAACGACGTCGTGGCCGTGGACAAGACCATGGGAAACACCGCCGCCAAGAACGTGCTCATCGACAACATGACCGGGCCCGGAAACACGATCCTGGACGGCGCCGCGAACTGGCGGGAGGTCTGGCATTACCGCAGGGAAATTCTCCCGAAAGGGTTGCCCTACGGACAGGTGGACTTCGAGTTCATCACCCGGCAGGGATACGGCAAGAACGTCCTGCAGCGCGAGGCGGCTGCCCTGAACACCCTCGAGGGCGCGCGCAAGGCGATCCCGGTCGACCGGAGCTCCCGGCGCGCCGCCAGATAGGTCGGCTCACGGGGGTCTCGCCCCGAGGAATCGGCTCCCGGACCGGCGTGTTAGATTCCGGGAAGTGCGAAAACCCTTTCTGCTGGCGCCCCTCCTGTGCTGCGCTCTGGCCTTTTCTTCTTTCGCGCAGCCTGATGCGCGCGAGAGGATCGCCGGATACTTCCGCGCCTGGTACGCGTACATCCCGGGCAGCGAGGTCTCCGTCTCCCCGACGCGGGAAGTCGTACTGCCGGGACTCGAGGCCTACAAGGTCGAGCGGCGCTCCTCCTCGAAGTCTCATCAGGAGGAGAACATCACCTTCTATGACACCGGCCGCGGCGAGATCTTCGTGGGAGATCTCTTGCACGACCCGGGACGCTCTACCGGCAACCGGCCCTTCGATCCCGTCCGCGACCTGCCCGGCATCGAGGCCTCCATGGCCGAGCTCTTCGGGCTTCCGGTCAAGGTGGAACTGGGCTCGAATGCCCGCGGGGCGCTCCTGCCGCTGACGATTTCGATCCGCCAGGAAAAGGACAGCGACTCCTTCGTCGCGAGGGCCGGCTTCGTTTCGAAAGACGGCTCGACCCTGATGCTGGGGGAGTTTCAGCCGCTCGCGGGAGGGCCAGCCGCCTTTCGGGAGAAGCTGCTCGGCCAGACCGAGAGGGTCCACCCACGCCAAGGCCGCTTCACCGTCACCGAGTTCCTGGACTTCCAGTGCGAGCGCTGCCGTGTCCGCACCCCCGACGTGCGCCGCGCCGTCGAAGAGAAGGGAGGAACCGTCGAGATTCGGTTCCTTCCCCTGGTGAAGACGCACGACTGGGCCTTCGGCGCCGCCGAGTCCGCCGCCGCGCTGGCCGGAGTCAAGCCGGAGCTCTACCGGCGCTACGAAGAGGCCGTCTTCGCCCGATCCGAAGGGATGAGCCGCGCCGCCGCGCGTGAGCTGGCTTCGGACATCGCCGAAGCCGCCGGCGCGCGGGATGCCTTCGCCGCCGAGCTCTCGAGCGGCCGCGCGCGCTCTCGGGTCCTGCGCGATGTCGGCCTCGCCATGCGCCTGGGCGTGACGGCAACGCCGGCTTTTCTCTATCGCGGGACGCTCCTCCCCGGCGAGAAGGGCCGTCTGGAGACCTTCCTCTGGGAGAGTCTCAAGGCTCCCGCGCAGCGCACGGCCACGCCTACCGGCTGAGATGCCCGAAAACCGGGAAGCGGGAATCGGGAATCGGGAATCCGCGCCGCAGAAGCTTCGGTTACCGATTTCCGATCTTCGATTACCGGTCCAGTGGCTTCTCCTCGGGCTCGCCTTGCCGGCGCTCGCCGCTTGCGGGCGCGGCCGGCGGGAGGCGGCCGTGTCCACGCCGGCGCCCGCCGTCTCGCCGGCGCCCGCCGTAGAGAGTGCGGACGTGGAGTCACGCACAAAGCGTGCCGCCGGGGCAATGGCGCCGGTCCTGTGGATCGGGCTGGACGGCCTCGACTTCGAGATCCTCGACCGGCTGTCCGGGCAGGGGCGCATGCCGAACTGGAAGCGCCTCGCGGCGGAGGGGTACACGACGCGGATCACGAGCTTCGTGCCGATTCTTTCTCCGGTCATCTGGACGACGATCGCGACCGGGGTCGGACCCGACAAGCACCGAGTGCTCGATTTTCAGGAAGTGGATCCGAAGAGCGGCCAGAAGGTTCCGATTTCCGGGGTTTCCCGCGCGGTGCCGGCCGTGTGGAACATCGCCTCGGCGGAGGGAAGGAATGTCGGGGTTGTGGGGTGGTGGGCCACGCATCCGGCCGAAGAGGTCAAGGGCTTCTTCATCTCCGACCACGCGAGCCCCATCCTCTACGAAAAGCTGCCACTCTCGGGAGTCGCCTTCCCGGCGTCTCTGTCTCCCGGTGTGGCGCAGGTCCTCGCCCGCGACGGGCGCGTCGCGCCGGAGGAAATCGCCTCCTTCGTGGATGTCCCGCCCGCGGAGATTTCCAGCGCTCTGGCGAGCGGCAAGGGAATGGAGAACCGGATTGTGGCGCTCTCGCGCATCCTCTCGGCCACGCGCGTCTATCAGGCCGCGGCGCGGGACCTCTACGACAAGAACCTTCCCGACCTGATGATGCTCTATATCGAAGGAACCGATGAGATCGGGCACGTCTTCGCGCCGGATACGCCGCCCAGACTCTCGTGCGTCTCGGATGACGACTTCCGCCGTTATCAGAACGCGGTCGCCGTCTACTACGGCGTCGTCGATCAGATGCTCGGACAGTGGATGCGCCGGGCCGAGGAGGACCACGCCACGCTGATCGTCCAGTCCGACCACGGGTTCAAGTGGGGAGAAGACCGTCCCTGCGAGCGCTCTTCCCTGAACTGGAGCACGGCGGCGTACTGGCATCGCGTCAACGGCGTGTTCGCGGCCTGGGGCGCGCGCGTGCGGCCGGGCAAGGAGAGCGGCACTCTGCCGACGATGTTCGATGCCGCGCCGACGGTGCTCTCCCTGCTGGGTCTCCCCGCCGACAAGAGGATGACCGGCCGTCCCGTCGCCGCGGCGTTCCGGGACCTGCCTCCCATCTCGAGACAAGACCTGTTCGCCGGAATCACCGTCCGGCGCGTGCCGGGCGGAGAGATGTCCGACGCCGAAAAGAGCGAATACACGAAGAAGCTTCTCGCGCTGGGCTATCTTTCCGGCAGCGAAGCCAAACCTCTGGCGCCCACCGGTGGGGAGAGGCCGGGGATGACGGAAGGCGCCTGGAACAATCTCGGCCTCTATGAAAGGGAAACGCTCGGAGACCTTCGCTCCGCCCGGGAGGCTTTTGAAAAAGCGCTCGCCCTGCGCCCCGGCTATCATTCCCCGATGTTCAACCTGGCCATCCTCTACCGGGCGCAGAAGGACGACGCGCGCGCGCGCGACTGGCTCTTCCGCTCCTTCGCCGCGGGCCACGCGGATCCGCAGGGGACTCTTCTGGGCTGGGTCAACTGGTACGAGGAGCAGGGGCGCGCCGTCCAGGCCGTGCCGCTCCTCGAGCGCGCGGTTACCGAGTCTCCTCAGAACGAGGTCTTTGCCCGCATGCTTGGCCTCTCTCGCTTCAAGCACAAGGATTGTCCGGGAGCCGCAGCGGTCGTGGCTCCTTTCGAACAGAAGACGTCCGATCCCGCGACCTTGAACTCGCTGGCTCTGTTTCTCACCTGCCTCGGCAAGCGTCAGGATGCTATCGTGCTGCTCGAAAGGTCCCTGGCATTGAAGCCGGACCAGCCGGGGGCGATCCAATCCCTGAACATCCTGAGGAATGGGCCTCCGCAAGGAAGTCGTTAGCCCGCATTATTCATGATCGACTCCGGCCGCCGCTCCGATCCCGGGGGTTCAGGGGGCGCCACGCGCTCCCTGCTCATGGATGCTCGCCGATACCGCGTCAGCGCTCCTTTGCGATGGACTCTGGCGGGCGGGGGACCTTTCGGTCCCCCGAACCCCCGGGGACGGTCGCCGTCGTCGCGCTTCCTTGTCTCGACGAAAAATCTCTGTCGCGGACAAGATGTTCCCGGATGTAATCATCGGTTTTCTGTTACAACGTACTTTGGCTCAGAGAGTTGCACGTGTTGTGGCCGGGTGACCATGAACAATTCGGGCTAAAGTGAAAGAGGGGAAAATGAAGAAGAGAGTCGTGACGGTCCTCCTGCTGTCCTGCGCCCTGGCCGGAGCGGCCCCGCGTGCGGCTTCGAGCAAGGCGCCCGCGTCCGCCGGGATCGAGAAACAGCTCGAGGTCTATGCCGCGCGGTTTCTTCAATACGATCCGGAGACGAAGATCGCCGTGACACGGTCCACCGAAACGCTTCCCGGCTTTGTCGCGTTCAAGGTCAAGCGCACGGGTCGGTACGAAAAGTTGAAGGCGGATCGCGTGGTCTACGTATCGGAAGACGGCAAGTGGTTCTTCGCGGGCGACACGGTGCCGAGCCCCGCTCCGCGTCCCGTCCGAAGCTCGCAGGACCTCGCCTGGCTCGACGAAAAGGTCGGAAAGGCCTTCCGCGTGTCTGTTCACGCCGTCTTGACTCCCGACCGCGATACGGCGGGACTCAAGGGCGCCGCGCTTCAACTGGAGACCGGATACGGCGTCATTCGGATGCCCGGCTTCGTTACCTCCGACGGGAAGACGTATCTTCAGGGCACGCTGTGGGACTTCCGGATGGACCCGCGCGCCGAGCGCCGCCGCCGGATTGATCTCTCCGCCAATCGCGCCACCGGCCCGGCGGACGCCACGGTCAACATTGTGGAATACGCCGATATGGAGTGCGGGTATTGCAAGTTCCGCGGCCAGCAGATGGACCGTTTGCTGGCCGCCAACGCCGGCATCGTCAATGTGCGCCGGCACTACAAGTTTTTCCCGCTCTGGATGGCACACGTCTGGGCGATGAAGGCGGCTTCCGCGGCTGATTGCATCTTCAAGTTCGCCGGCGCGCCCTCGATGTTCCGCTTCAAGGAGCAGGTCTACTCCCGCCAGGAAAGCCTGACGCTCTCCGGCGTGGATGAGGTCGCCATCACGACCGCCGAATCCGAAGGCGTCTCGGCGGCCGATCTGCTCTCCTGCTATCTGAAGGAGGACAGCTTCTCGCGCGTGCGGCGCGACATGGAGGAGGGTTATCGCCTGGGGATCAACTCGACACCCACGTACTACGTGGACGGAACGGAAGTCTCCTGGACCGAGGACAAGGTCATGGAAGATCTGCTCCGGACGCACTTCCCCAAGCTCAAGTCGATCTCCTACGAGCCCACGAAGAAGTAGGCCGCGGCTTCCGGGAGGCTTCGGCAGGCCCTTCGCACCGTAGGGGCGGCCGTTTGCGGCGGGCGGACCCGCCGCATGTCGCGTCCCTCGGCCGCTGTCGCGGCCGACGACGCTCGGTACGCGGCCGCCCGCCTCTTTCCATCGTGCCACGGCGTGCGAGACGGACGAGCAATTCCGACACGCCACCCTCGCCCACGACGGTACGATCGTGGGGCTCGATGCCGTGACGGATGTTCGCGGCGGTCTCAACGGCGCGGCGTATCCGCCAATGGCGGGCGGGGACAAGCCCCGCCCTACGGCACGATGGACACGATCGGAAAACGCCGGTGGCGCCACGAGAGTTCAGTGGTCTCGACGATGTGGAATACCAGAGGCGGGCGGGCGCAAGGCCCCGCCCCTACAGCACGGAAGGAAGGGCGAGGTGACGTTCGGCACCGCTGGATCCATCGGGTCTCGACGACGTGGTGCATCCGAGAGAGGCGAGCGGGGTGAGCCTCGCCCCTACGACCCGACGAAGGACGGCGCCATCGGTCAATCCTGCGCCGCGCCGTTCTCGGCGCGCAGGCGGCGGGCGGCGGCGATCGCAGCGAGGTGCTCCTCGAAAGTCCGGGAGAACCTGTGCCCGCCCGAGGCGTCCGCGACGAAGTAGAGGTAATCGGTCCTGGCCGGGGCGACGGCCGATTTCAAGGCGTTCGATCCCGGGTTGCAGATCGGTCCCGGCGGCAACCCCGCGTAGACATAGGTGTTGTAAGGTGAGTCGTAGGCGTAATCGGAACGGTAGAGGGTGCCGGTCCACTTCTTGTCGCGCCTCAAGGCATAGATGACCGTCGGATCCGCCTGGAGCCGCATCCCTCTCTTCAAGCGGTTCAAATAGACGGAGGCGATCGCCGGCCCCTCGCGCGACAACCCGCTTTCCTTCTCGACGATCGAGGCGAGGGTGACCGTCTGCACGAACGTCAGGCCGAGCCTCTGCGCCTTCTCCCGCATCTCGGGCGTGAAGTTTTTTTGAAACTGCGCAACCATCTGGTCCACGACTGCGCGGGCCGGTGTCGAGCGTGTCACGAGGTAGGTGTCGGGAAAGAGGAACCCCTCCAGATCCGAGACGCCGTTGGTCAATCCCGGAAGCAGCTCCGTTTCTTGCAAGGCCCTCTGGAATCCCTCAGGCCCCCCGATGCCGCGGCTCCAGAAGAGCTGGAAGGTTTCCTCGGCGGTGAGGCCGTCGGGCACCACCACGGAGTACTTGACGACTTCGCCGCGCCCCATCCGATTGATGACTTCGTCGATCGGCATCGGCCGGTCGAAACGATACTCGCCCGCCTGGAGGCGGGTCCTGCTCCGATACAGCCTGTAATAGACCTCGGCCAGGCGGCCATCGGGGACAACGCCGGTCTCGGCGAGCTTGTGAAAGATCTGCGCTGTCGTCGTGCCCTGCGGGAAGAGAATCGTGACCGCCGACGGCGCTCCCGCCCGGGGAGGATGCTCCAATCGGTAGTACAGATAGCTTCCGATCGCGGCCGCGAGCGCCGCCAGAAGCAGAACCGCTCGAAGCCAGTGTCTAGCCCGCATAATTCACGAACGACTCCGACCGTCCCGCGGATCCCGGGGGTTTCAGGGGGCGCCACGCGCCCCCTGCGCATGGACGCTCGCCGGATACTTCGTCAGACCTCCTCTGCGATGACTGAATGGGGCGGGGGACCTTCTGGTCCCCCGTACCCCCGGGGACGGTCGCCGTCGTCGGTCTTCCTCGTCCCGACGAAAAATCTCTCGCGGGAACAAAGTGTTCCTCGGCATCATGCCATTTCGCTGTAGAAGACCGCTCATCTCTCAACAACATGCCCGTGTTTCGGCCGGGTGTCCGTGAATTATCCGGGCTCGCCCGCATGGTTCAGGCGGGCTTGCGGGACTGATGGCGCAGGTAGTCCTCGAGAAGGACCGCCGCGGCCATCCGATCCACGTCTTCCCGAGACGCGCCCAGGGGAAGCCGCCGGCCGGCCTCGTTGGAAGTCAGGGTCTCCTCGTGGAATCGCACCGGGATCGCCGTGCGGGCGGCAAGCTTCGCGGCAAAGGACCGAATCCGCTCGGCAAACGGACTCTGCACTCCCTCGGGGGACCGGGGAATGCCCAGGAGAACGAGCCCGATCTCCTCTTCAGCGCAAAACTCGAGGATCTCCCGGGCCGACCTTTGGTCACTCTTCCGTTCGAGTGTCTTGCGGGGAGTCGCCAGCATCTGCGTCGCATCCGAGGTCGCGAGCCCGATCCTCTTTTCCCCGAAGTCGATCGCCAGAATGCGCATTGCGAAGGAAAGAGTAGCGCGAAAGGGGCGAACGTTTGCATCTAGCCCGCATAATCCACGAACGACTCCAGCCGTCCCGCGGATCCCGGGGGTCGCAGGGGGCGCCACGCGCCCCCTGCGCATGGATGCTCGCCGGATACGTCGTCAGACCTCCTCTGCGATGACTAAATGAGGCAGGGGACCTTGTGGTCCCCCGTACCCCCGGGGACCGGTCGCCGTCGTCGGTCTTCCTCGTCCCGACGAAAAATCTCTCGCGGGAACAAGCTGTATCTCGGCAACACGCAATATCGGCGTAACAGCCCATTCATCTCTCCATGAGATACACGTGTTTCGGCTGGGTGTCCGTGAATTATCCGGGCTAGCGTGGGTCAAGCAGGGAGCGTTAGAATCGGAGCACCATGAAGAACACCGTCGTCTTATCCGCCGCCCGCACGCCGGTCGGCACGTTTCTGGGAAGACTCTCTTCGCTTTCGGCGCCGGCGTTGGGCTCCACCGCCATCCGCGCTGCTCTCGAGAGAGCGGGTGTGAAGCCGTCGGACGTCGAGCAGGTCATTATGGGCAATGTCCTCCAGGCGGGCATCGGCCAGGCCCCTGCGCGGCAGGCTTCGCTCTCCGCGGGCATCCCGGACAGCGTTCCCTGCATCACGCTCCACAAAGTCTGCGGCTCCGGCATGCGCGCGGTCATGGACGTTTCCAACGCGATCCATGCGGGCGAGTACGAGCTGGCCGTGGCCGGCGGCATGGAGTCCATGTCCAATGCTCCGTACCTTCTGGAGCGCGCCCGCAGCGGGTACCGCATGGGCAACGCCGCCCTCGTGGATTCGATGATCAAGGACGGCCTGTGGGATCCCTACAAGGATATCCACATGGGTAACTGCGCCGAGATGTGCGCCGCGAAATACCATTTCACGCGCGAGGAGCAGGATGCCTATGCCCTGGAGTCCTACAGGCGCGCGCAGAACGCTTCGAAGACCTGTCTTTTCTCCGCGGAAATCGCCCCCGTCGAAGTGCCGCAGAAGAAAGGGGAGCCGATCAAGATCGACGCGGACGAGGAGCCCTTCGCGGCTCCGCTCGAGAAGATCGCGACTCTCAAGCCGGCGTTCCAGAAGGATGGCACGGTGACGGCGGCCAACGCTTCGAAGGTCAACGACGGCGCGGCGGCACTCGTCGTCGCTTCCGAGGAAAAGGCGAGGCAGATGAATCTCGATCCCATCGCCCGCATCGTGGACTATACCGGCGTCGCGCAGGCGCCCGAGTGGTTCACGACGGCGCCCGTCGGCGCCATCCAGAAGCTCTTGAAGAAGACGGGACTCTCTGTCGCCGACATCGACCTCTTCGAGATCAACGAGGCCTTCGCCGCGGTCGCGATGGCCGCGATCCGGGAGCTCTCGCTCGACCCCGCGCGGGTCAACATCCGCGGCGGGGCGGTCGCCCTGGGCCATCCGATCGGAGCCTCCGGCGCCCGCATTCTGGCGACGCTCATCCACGCGCTGCGCAAGGAAGGAAAGAAGCGCGGCGTTGCGGCCATCTGCATCGGCGGCGGCGAAGCCACCGCGATGCTCGTCGAAACGACCTGACATCGGTAGGCGGTAGGCGGTAGGCGGCAGGCGGCTCTCGGAAGGTGACGTGGAAACCACGGGCTCTTCGCCTCCCGCCTCACGCCTCCCGCCTTCCGATCTCCATCTGGCTTTTGATCTGGTCCTGGGGGGCATTCCCCGCTTCGCGGCGGAAGCGCGGTGGGCGGCGCGGCTCGTGGACCGTTACGCCCGCCTCTTGCCGTTTCGGACACTGACGGACACGCGGGGGCGGCGCCCGACCGTAGCGGACGCCCGTGGAGACGCGCCGATCGTTCTGGTCGAGGCGGACCCGGAGGCGTATCTTGTTCCTCTCGCCGCCGGGAGACTGATCGAGGCTGTCGAAGCTCCCGGAAGAAACCTCGTCCTGCCCGTGACGAACGAGCCCTGGACCGAGGAAGCGCGCTGTGCGCCCCCGTTCGCCTATCACACACCCTCGCTTCTGGAGGAAGCCGCGCGCCATCTCGCGGCGCGGTCTTCCGTCGCGCGCCCGTCTTCCTCTCCGCGGTCCCCCGTCTATGCCGTCCGGCGCGAGGCGCTGCGGCGGTTTTCGGGCGAACTTGCCCTGGACGAACTCCCGGAAGCAGCGCATCGCGGCGGCCAGGGGGTCTTCATCGATCCGGGCGCCTACCTCCACCGTTACGGCGACATGGACGGTCAGGCGCGTGAGGACCTCGTTTCGAAGGTGCCGCCGGCAGCGGCCGCCGCGCTCGATGTGGGATGCGCGCGGGGGGAAACGGCCCGGGCCATGAAGCGCGCGGGGGTCAAACGAGTCATCGGTATCGAGCCGGATGCCGGGGACGCCGCGCAGGCCGCGCGCGTCTGCGACCGCGTCCTGGCGGTTCCTCTGGAAGAGGTGCGTGAGGAATTCCCCTGCCAGTTCGACGCGGTCCTCTTCGGCGACGTCCTCGAGCACCTGACAGACCCGTCGGCCGCCCTCGTGCGCGTGCGCCCCTGGCTTTCGAATCGGGGCGTCGTCGTCGCGTCGGTGCCGAACCTCGGACACTGGTCAGTCATCGGCGACCTGCTCGAAGGACGGTTCGATTACGTCCCCTACTCGATCCTCTCCGGGACGCATGTCCGTTTCTTCACGAGGCGCACGCTTCACGACCTCTTCGAAGCTTCCGGCTACCGGATCGAGACGATCGACACCGTGACGTTCCCGCCTTCGCCGGAAGGCGCCCGGAAGCTGAAGTTGCTCGAATCTATTCCCGGCTCCTCTGAAGACCTCTCCACGGCCGAGTTCCTCGTGACCGCGAGGCCGACCGATTAGTTTGTCATCCTGAGCGGAGCGAAGGATCTGCCCTTCATCCATTCGAGTAATACTTCCCCGCTGGCGCGAGCAGATTCTTCGTCGCTCCGCTCCTCAGAATGACAAGGCGATTGCCTGAAACCCTCAGAAGGACAGGAGCCCTCGGTTATCATCGGCGGCGATGATCAACAAGGTGGTCGCTTCGGCCGACGAGGCGGTGCGGGACGTCTTCGATGGCGCCACGCTCGTCGTCGGCGGATTCGGACTCTGCGGGATTCCGGAGAACCTGATCGCGGCTCTCGCGGGCCGGGGGGTCAAGAACCTGACCGCCGTCTCGAACAATTGCGGCGTGGATGACTGGGGGCTGGGCCTGCTCTTGAAGTCCCGGCAGATCCGCAGGATGGTGTCCTCCTACGTGGGAGAGAACGCGGAATTCGAGAGGCAGTTCCTGAGCGGGGAGCTGGAAGTGGAGCTGGTGCCCCAGGGGACGCTCGCCGAGCGGATGCGCGCGGGAGGCGCGGGGATCCCGGCTTTCTACACCGCGGCCGGCGTGGGCACTCTGGTGGCGCAGGGAAAGGAGACTCGCGTCTTCGATGGCCGCGAGTACCTGCTCGAGAAGAGCGTCGTGGGGGACTTCGCGCTGGTCGCGGCGTGGAAGGGAGATCGCCTGGGAAACCTCGTCTACCGGAAAGCCGCCCGCAACTTCAACCCCATGGCCGTCACGGCGGGGAAGGTCGCGATCGCGGAAGTCGAGGAGCTCGTCGAGGCCGAAGATCTCGACCCGGAATGCATTCATACGCCCGGCGTCTTCGTCCATCGCCTCGTTGTGGCCCCGCGGGAGAAGCGCATCGAGCGCCGCACGGTTCGGAAGGCGGAAGGCGGGAGGGGGTAGGCGAATGGCTCTCAATCGGGAAGGAATCATTCGCCGCGCCGTCGCCGAGATGAAGGACGGCGACTTCGTGAACCTCGGCATCGGGATGCCGACTCTCTGCGCCAACGCCATCCCGCCCGGCATCGAGGTCATCCTGCAGTCGGAGAACGGGATCCTGGGCGTGGGTCCCTACCCGACGGAGCAGGAGCTCGATCCCGATTTGATCAATGCCGGCAAGGAGACCGTGACGATCCGGCCGGGAGCTTCGTATTTCTCTTCGGCCGACTCTTTCGCGATGATCCGCGGGGGCCACATCGATCTGTCCGTCCTGGGCGCCATGCAGGTGGACCAGGAGGGATCGATTGCCAATTACATGATCCCGGGGAAGATGGTGAAGGGGATGGGCGGGGCGATGGACCTGGTCGCCGGCGCGCGGCGTCTGGTGGTCACGATGGAGCACACGGCGAGGAACGGGGAGCCCAAGATCCTGAGAACCTGCACGCTGCCGCTGACCGGGAAACGCTGCGTCCACCGGATCATCACGGATCTCTGCGTCTTCGACGTCGACCGCGGGGAGAGCGAGCTCGTGCTCGTCGAGATCGCTCCGGACGTGACCGTCGAGGAAGTCCGCGCGAAGACGCAAGCCTCATTCCGGGTGTCCCGGGAGCTCCGTCCGATGGACGCGTGAATCCTCAGCGACTGAGGACTGAGGACTCGGGACTGAGGACTCCCTCGCCGAGCGCCGCAAGAGATGCCTTTCGGCGAATCGCTCATTCAGTCCTCAGTCCTCGGTCCTCGGTCCTCGGTCTCCTGATCATTCTCCTTTCATCATCTCTTCTCACGGCGCAGGAGCCCTTCGGTTCGACGGATCCCTTCGAGTCGCGTTTCAAGACCAAGACGAACTTCCAGATCAAGTTCCGGGTCCCGGAGAAGGGAGGAGAGGTCCGCCTCTACACACGGCAGCCCGTTCATTACGAGAAGGACGTCTTCTGGGAGGGGTCCGAAGAGGTCGAGATCGACTACCAGGACGTGAAGATCCGGTCAGACAAGGGGCGGTACGACTTCGCGACGAAGACGGCGACGCTGGAGGGCAACGTCATCATCGATCAGGGGCCGTCCCGGATGGCCGGCAGCCGTGCCACCTTCCAGCTCGAATCCAAGACCGGCCGGCTCGAGGACGCGAGCGCGGATCTGGCGCCCACCTACCACATCGTCGCCGAGTCCATCGAAAAGATCGGCGAGGCCACCTATCGGATTCACCACGGTATCTTCACGGCCTGCGACATGCCGCAGCCGGACTGGTCCTTCTATCTCTCGGACGCCACGGTGACCCTGGATGACTACGCGCGCATGAAGGATGTCTCGTTCCGCGTCCGCTCGGTGCCGCTCCTGTACACGCCCTATCTCGTCTGGCCCACCAAGGAGGACCGCGCCTCGGGACTCCTGGTGCCGGGTGTCGGCTACAACGGCCGCCGGGGAGCCTACGTGGGCATGACGTATTACTGGGTGACCGGGCGCTCGACGGACCTGACCACGAACCTGGATCTCTACTCCAGCGGTTCCTACGGTCTGGGCGAGGAGTTCCGATGGGCGCCGTCGCTCGAGTCTGCCGGGATCTTTCAGGGATACGGGGTCCACGACAAGGAGGCGACGGCCTGCGTGCCCGCTTCCGAGGAGCCCGCGGGAGGCGAGGGTCCCTGCACGATGCCCAACGGCACGCCGGGAGTCTTCGCTCGCCGGACGCTCAACCGCTGGAAGGTCAAGCTCGATCATGTCTCCGACGACCTGCCCTACGGCTTCCGGGGCGTGCTCTCCGTGCGGGACTACTCCGACGACCAGTACCTGCAGGACATCGAGCGGTCGTTCGCGCTGGCGTCGGCGCGGCAGATCCTGTCGCGAGGGTTCCTGACAAAAAACTTCGGCGACGACTCGGTCAACTTCCGCGTTGAAAGGAGCGAGTCCTTCTTCGGAACGACCGTGTTCCAGGAACGCCTCCCTTCGATCGAGTTCTTCCACCGCACCTCGCGCATCGGCGCCAGCCCGGTCTTCCTCTCTCTGGAGTCGTCGCTTTCCTACCTCTACGTCAACCGCGGCTCCGATCTGCCGCGAGGAGCATACGGGCGCGGAGACTTCCATCCGGCGTTCTCGCTTCCATGGAAGCGCATCCCGTGGCTCTCGGTCACGGCGAAACTGGGAGGACGATGGACCGGCTACACCGACTCGACCGACGAAGGTCAGACGCGTTTCGAGCACTCTTCCTTCGCCCGGCGTTACGGGGAGGGGGGCCTCTCGATCGTCGGCCCTTCCTTTTCGCGCATCTTCGACGCGGAGATCGGCCGCTTCGGAAAGTTCAAGCACATCATCGAGCCCCGGATCGACTACGCGTACGTTTCGGAAGTTTCGAACCCGACCCGCATCCCCGCCTACGATGAGATCGATCTGGCGCTCGGACGAAACGAGGTGCGCTACGCGATCGTGAACCGTCTGCTCGCGCGCCCGGCCGATCCGAAGAAGGGATCGGCCGAAGAGATCGCCTCCCTCGAGATCTCCCAGACGCACGCCTTCCGGCTTCCACAGAGCCTGCTGACCTCGGCCACGTCCTTTCCGACTGTGGCGACCAAGGACGGACCGGTCCAGACGACCCTGCGCCTGGCGCCGGGGAGCCTCCTGCACTTCGACGGCCGCCTGGACTATGACACGCATGCTTCCCAGGTCACCGGTGCCTCGGCCACGGCGGCCGTCTCCTGGAAGGGCAATTCCGTCAATGCGACCTGGTACGCGAGCCGGCCGGTGCTGGCGACGCCTCTTCCGGAGGGATCCACCTCGCCCAACACGGATCAGATGCGCCTCTCGGCGGGCCTCGACCTGACGAAGACTCTGAGGCTCGACACGCAGTTGAACTACGACGCGCGCAAGGGGCAGCTCCTCGAAGACCGATCCCTCGTCTCCTTCAAGGGATCCTGCTACACGCTCTTCCTGGAAGTCCGACAGCTGCGTCTGCCCCCGAACACCCGGCGCGACTACCGCTTCGTCGTTAACTTGAAGGACATCGGCACCCTGCTCGATGTGAACGGGTCGCTCGATCACATCTTCGGCCCATAGGACGTCAGACGTGAGGCGTGAGGCGTGAGGCGAAGCACCGAGGCCTCGAAAAATCCGCCTGACGCCTTACGCCTGACGCCTTACGGCTTCGGTATCATTGGGCATATATGAAGGGGCTGATCCTGTCGGGCGGCAAGGGGACGCGTCTGCGCCCTCTGACGTACACGCGTGCCAAACAACTGGTGCCGGTAGCCAACAAGCCCGTGCTCTTCTACGGGGTCGAGGCGATCGTCGCTGCCGGCATCCGGGAAATCGGTGTCGTGGTCGGGGACACGCGGGAGGAGATCCAGAACGCCCTGGGCGACGGGTCCCGGTTCGGGGCGCGGATCACGTACATCGATCAGGACGCCCCGCGGGGTCTCGCGCATGCGGTCCTGATCTCGGAGCCGTACCTGCGCGGCGAGCCCTTCGTCGTGTATCTGGGGGACAATCTGATCGCCGACGGCATCACGGCGCTCGTGGATGACTACAGGCGGATCGGCTGCAACTCGCAGATTCTTCTTGCGCGGGTTCCCAACCCGGAGCAATTCGGAGTGGCCGAGCTCGCCAACGGGACGGTGGTACGGCTGACGGAGAAGCCGCGAGAGCCCAAGTCCGACCTGGCTCTCGTGGGCGTCTACATGTTCGACGACACGATCTTCCAGGCCGCGCGCGAGATCCGCCCGAGCGCACGGCAGGAGCTGGAGATCACCGACGCCATCCAGTGGCTCGTGGATCACGGCAAGAGCGTTCACCCGCACATCGTCTCGGGCTGGTGGAAGGACACCGGAAAGATCGAGGACATGCTCGAAGCCAACCGCATCATCCTCGACACCTTTACGGCGAAGGGCCTCGACAGGGTGGACTCGGGATGCCGCGTGGAAGGGAAGGTCGTCATCGAGCCGGGAGCCCGTCTCGTCAGCTCGACCGTGCGCGGGCCCGCCGTCGTCGGGCCGGGCGCCGAGATCCGGGACGCCTTCGTCGGCCCCTACACGGCGATCGGGCCTGACTGTTTCATCGAGCGCTGCGAGATCGAGAACTCGATCGTACTCCAGGGCTCGCGCCTGGAGAGGATCCCCGTCCGCATCGCGGATTCCCTGATCGGCACCAACGTCCGTATTCATCCTGGCCTCGAGCGTCCCCGCGTCCACCGATTCCTGATCGGCGACAACTCCGAGATCGGCATCGTATGAAGCGGGACGGGAAACGGGAAACGGGAAACGGGAAACGACCGTGAAGGTGCTGGTCACCGGCGGCTGCGGGTTCATCGGCTCGAACTTCATTCGTCATCTCTTCGAGTCCCAGGGGGATCGGGTCTCGGTCGTCAACCTGGACAAGCTGACTTATGCGGCCAATCCTGCCAATCTGGCAGACGTCGAGGAGCGTTCCAACTACCGTTTTCTGCGGGGCGACATCGCCGACCCGGAAGCTGTCCGCGCCGCGATGGATGGGTGTACCGACGTCGTCAACTTCGCCGCGGAGACTCACGTGGACCGTTCGCTCTTAGGCGACGCGTCCTTCATCGAGACGGATGTGCGCGGGGTCTTCGTGCTGCTCGAGGAAGCGAAGCGGCGGGGCATTCGCAAGTTCATCCAGATCTCCACCGACGAGGTCTACGGCTCGATCGCGGAGGGCTCCTTCACCGAGGACTCGGCCCTGAACCCGCGCAACCCCTACGCGGCGTCGAAAGCCGGCGGCGACCGTCTCGCCTATTCCTACTGGGCTTCGTACGGAACGCCGGTCGTCATCACGCGCGCGTCCAACAACTACGGGCCTTACCAGTACCCGGAGAAGCTCATTCCCCTCTTCGTCACCAACGCGATCGACGGCAAGCCGCTGCCTCTCTACGGGGACGGCCGCAACGTGCGGGACTGGCTCTACGTCCGCGACCACGCCGCGGCCATCGAATACCTCCTCGCGGCGGGAGAGCCCGGCGAGACTTACAACATCGCCGGCGGCAACGAGCTCGAGAACATCGAGATAACTCGTCGCGTGCTTCGCCAGTTGGAAAAGCCCGAGAGCCTGATCCGCTTCGTCAACGACCGTCCCGGGCACGACCGGCGCTACTCGCTCGACGCCCGCAAGCTCGTCGCTCTGGGATTCCGTCCCACGACGCCCTTCGAAGATGGCATCTCGGAGACGGTCGCCTGGTATTGCCGCCACGAGGAGTGGTGGCGGCCGGTCAAGGAAAAGGACGCCGCCTACCGCGCCTTCTATCGCTCCCAGTACGGCGAGCGCCTGGCCACCTCGTCCTCGACCGCCAAGACCCCCGGCTAGAGGGAGCCGTTAAGCGTGAGGCGTGAGGCGTGAGACGAAGTTCCGACGGCCTCGCCTTACGCCTGACGCCTTACGTCCTCACGCGGTCATGAGTGACGCGGCGGTCGCCACTGCGGAGCCGGTTTCGGAGGTCCTGTCCGCGCCGCGCGCCGTGCCGCGGCCGCGCCGCCGCATTCTCGTGACGGGCGCGGGCGGGATGCTCGGTTCGGATCTGGTTCCGGTCCTGGCCGGGGCGGGCCATGATGTGTTCGCGCGGCCTCGATCGGATCTGGACATCACGAAGGAGAAGGACGTCGCGCTCGCGTTCCGGGAGATCCGGCCGCACGTGGTCGTCAACTGCGCCGCGTTCACGCGGGTGAACGACTGCGAATCCGACCCCCGCGCGCTCGAAGTGAACGCCCTCGGAGTCCATCGTCTGGCCGAACACTCGCTGCGCCACGCCGCCCAGCTGGTTCAGATCTCGACGGACTTCGTCTTCGACGGAGAGAAACGTGAGCCCTACTCTGAAGAGGATGCGACCAACCCGCTTTCGGCGTACGGCCGCGGCAAACGGCAGGGGGAAGAGGCGGCCCTGCGCGTACCGTCGGGGCTCGTCTTGCGCAGCTCCTGGCTCTTCGGGCCGGCAGGTTGGAACTTCATCGAAGCGATCTTGAAGCAGGTCGAAGCCGGCCGGCGCAAGCTGACAGTCGTCAATGACCAGACCGGCCGCCCGACGGCGACGTCCGACCTTTCCGAGGCGATCCTGGCCCTGATCGAGGCCGGCGCGGTCGGGATCTATCACTTCGCCAATCGCGGCGAAGTCACCTGGTTCGATTTCGCGCGAGAGATCCTCGTGCTGTCCGAGCGCGGCGACGTCGAGGTCGAGCCGACCGATTCGGAGACTCTCGGCCGTCCGGCCCGGCGGCCTCCCTACTCCGTTCTGGACATCTCCCGGTATGAGAGGGTCACGGGCCGCCCCGTCCGCCATTACCGCGAAGCGCTCGTCGAGTATCTGGCCCGCCGCGCGCTCCCCGAAGCATGATTCGCGCCGGCCCAGCTGTCATTCTGAGGTCGCCGACGCGCCAGCGCCTCCGCCGAAGCTACGGCGCTCCAGCGAAGGCGGAGCGCCGCTATGGCGACGGCGCGCTCGAAGGGCCGAAGAATCTGCCCCAGCTGAGGGGAGAGCAGATCTTTCGCGGAGCCTGTCCTGAGCTCCGAAGACGCACTTTCAAGCAACCCGAGCAGATCCTTCGCTGCGCTCAGGATGACAGGCGTGGGCGAAGGGCTCAGGATGACAGCCTGGAGTAACGCTGTCTCGCTTGCCGGCCTCCGAATGGAAGCGCAAGGCCGTCCATGCTGGGATGGGACTGCTCGCGCTGACGCTGCGCTGGCTCGACTGGAAGGCTGCGGCCGCCATCGCGCTCGCCGCGCTTCTCTTCAATCTTTTCGTCATGCCGCGGATCGGCCGTGGAATCTACCGGGACCCGTCCAGGAAGCGCGACACGGGCATCATCGCCTACGCCGCGATGGTGTTCCTCTTGATCCTTCTCTTCCGCGACCGCTACCTGCCGATTGCCGCGGCGGTCTGGGCGATGATGGCCTTCGGAGATCCCGCGGCCACGATCGCCGGCCGGCTCCTCCGGGGACCGCTTCTCTCCTGGAACCGGGAGAAGACCTGGGCCGGGCTGCTGGCGAATTGGGCTGTCGGCGGTGCCGGCGCGGTCCTCGTGTTTCGCTTCGTCGCCGCCCGAAGGCTTGAACCGGTGGCCGTGGCGATCCTCGTCTGCGGCGCGGCCCTCTACGCCTTCCTCGAGTCGGTGCGTTCCGGGCTGGACGACAATCTGGTCGCGGCCCTGCCGACCGCGCTGGCCCTATTTCAGCTCGGACACCTGGCGGCCGGAGAGGGCTCGCCTTGGCCGGGACTCGGAGCTGCGACGATACTCGCGGCCGCGGGTGTGAACGCGCTCGTGGCTCTGGCGACCTGGCGACTGGCTCTCGTTTCTGCTTCCGGGGCGTGGGCGGGAGCGTTGGCGGGCCTCCTCGTCATCGTCGCTGGCGGCTGGGGCGCCTACGCAGCGCTCTGGGCCTTCTTCCTCGGCGGGACGGCGGCCACTCGATGGGGATACCGCCGGAAGGCGCAACACGGCGTCGCGCAGGCCGACCGCGGACGGCGAGGCGCCGCGCACGTCGTTGCCAATGTCGGAGTTCCGGCCGCGCTGCTCGTCCTCGGCGCCCCGCCGGTCGCCTTCGTGGCCGCGCTGGCCGCCGCTCTCGCGGATACGCTCGGCACGGAGATCGGCAGCCTGTACGGCCACACCCCCTTCTCTCCGCTCACGCTTCGACGCCTACGGGTGGGAAGCGCGGGGGCAGTCTCGGCGCCCGGAGTTCTTGCGGGAGTTGCCGGCGCCGCTCTGATGGGCGTGGTCGGCGTCCTCGCGGGCATTCTTCCCGCCTCGGCCATCGCCGTCGTGGCCGCTGCGGGGATCGCGGGCTCGCTCGCGGAAAGCCTCGTGCTCGATCTCGGACGCGAGAGAGGTTTGCGGCTCGACCACGAATTCGCCAATGCCTTCAATACTCTGGTTGGCGCGCTCGTCGCGGTCGAGATTCTGGTCTCGATGGAACTCCACGGGCTCTTCTTCCCCGTCGCCGGCGCATGAAGAGATACATCCGCCTCGCGCGTCCCTTCACGCTGCTGCCGCCGCTGCTCGGCATCATCTCTGGCGCGGTCTGCGCCTTCGGTTCGGCTCACAATCCCGATCCCTCTCGCCGGGTGACCTGGGCCGTCGTGCTGACCGTCGCGATCGGATCTCTCTGCGCCTCTCTCATGAACGCGGCCTCGAACATCGTGAATCAGATCGCGGATCTCGAGATCGACCGGAGGAACAAGCCTGAGCGTCCGCTCGTCACGGGTGAGATCTCCATCCGGCGAGCCTGGACCGCCGCCGTCATTCTCTACGTTCTGGTGATCGTGCCGACCTGGCTCGTGGTGCCGTATCCGTACAGTTCCTTCCGGGAGCGCTTCCACGCGCCGCTGTCTTTCCACGCCGCCTTCTTCATCTACTGCCTCGGCGCCCTGGCGACCTTCGTCTATTCTTTTCCTGCATTCGGCAGGACGAAGCGGCACTGGCTGGCGGCAAACCTGACGATCGCGGTGACGCGCGGGGGTCTGCTCAAGGTCGCCGGCTGGGCATTCGTCGCGTCCGTCGGCGTCTGGGAAGCCTGGGCAATCGGAGGGATCTTCGCGTTCTTCCTGCTCGGCACGACCTCGACGAAGGATTTCTCCGACATGGAAGGGGACCGCGCGCATGGCTGCATGACACTGCCGATCCGTTTCGGCGTGGCCCGGGCCGCGCGCATCATCGCGCCGTTCTTCGTCGTTCCCTGGCTCCTGATCCCGCTCTTCGCGTGGCTGCCGGACCCCGGGCGTTCCACCGCGACGCTTCTGACGGGCAGCAGGACCTTCCTGACGCTCCTCGGATTCGCCCTGGCCGCGTGGGGAGCCTACGCGGCGCGGCTTCTCCTCGCGAATCCCGAGGACCTCGCGCGCACGGAGAACCATCCCGCCTGGAGTCACATGTACCTGCTCATGATGAGCGCTCAGGTCGGTTTCGCTCTGGCCTACGTCGTCTGAGCGCGCTCTGCGCGCCGTCACAGTGTCCGGTGCTACAATGGATCGTGCCTTTGCCGGCCGTCTCCGAGACATTCTCGCCGCCCCTCGAGCCGGAGGGCTATCGGGTCCGCTGGAGCGGCCTCTCGCTGACATTCGACGAGCGGACGCTGAACGCTCTGGTCTCTCAGCTCGTGCAACGAATTCCGGATCTAAAGGACCTGAGGATGCAGGTCTCTCCGGGAGAGCTTTCCGCCACGCTGGTCGTGCACCGGTTCGGCGTCCCCTTGTCGGCCAAGGCGACGCTCTCGCAGCTGCGTTTGAAGGACGGGTTCCTGGCCTTCGTGCTCGAAAAGGTTCAGGCCCTCTCCTTCATCCCGATCCCGGACCAGCTCCTGACATATCTCGTTGCCAAAGCGCCGGAGGGACTCCTCACGTACTACCCGGAGGACCGGATCATGGTCGTGAACTTGAACGAATGGACGCCTCCCGGCGTGGATCTTTCCCTCGAGCGCACGGTTTTCGAGAAGGGAGCCCTGACGCTTCAATTCGCGAGCGGGTCCTACGACCTCTCCGGCCTTCTAGGCTTCTCCCCCAACGACTGACTACCCCTCATCCCTCTCCTCTTCCGCCGGCAAAGGGAGGAGACTCTCCGTCCGTCGCCTCGGAAACGCGGGATAGCCGCGACGACGACCGCGTGCCCCCGTCGCGGCGCGCCTGAGCGTGATCAGGCGGCCGGTCGAGGCCGCATCCGGCCGAGCCGCCCGCCGGTGCGCCGTGAGGCGCAGATCACGCTCAGGCGCGGAGCGACGGCCAGAAGGGGCGCTGCGCGGCGATGACCGAGGCGATGACCGCGGACGCGGTGGCCGAGGGGGCGCCGAAGCGCTTCTGCGTGGAATTGTCTCCGAGGAGAACTCGCAGGCAGGCCGCGGCCGAACGGGAAATCGCCTCGAGGTTGTAGCCTCCCTCCAGGGAGAGCACGCAGCGTCCTCCGGCGAGCGATTGAAGTCTCGCGGTCATCGCGGCGAAACCGTCCGGGGTCACTCGCATTTCACCCAGCAGGTCCCCGTCGGCGGCGTCGAAGCCGGCCGAGACGAGGACCAGCTCCGGACGGAAACTCTCCGCGATCGGCAGGAGCACGCGGTCGAAGGCTGCGAGGTATTCGGCGTCGCCCATGCCGGGCGGCCACGGAACGTTCACGGTACGGCCTCGGGCGTTGGCGCCGCCGAGCTCGTCTGCGGCTCCGGTCCCCGGATAAAACGGAAACTGATGCGTGGAGAAGTAGAGGACCGTGGAATCGTTCCAGAAGGAATGCTGCGTGCCATTGCCGTGGTGCACGTCCCAGTCCACGATAAGGATCCGCGAGGCGCCCGCCGCCTGAGCCGCTCGCGCGGCGATCGCAACGTTGTTGAAGAGACAGAAGCCCATGGGCAGGTCCGCATTGTCCAGATCGCCCGGACGACAAGCGTCGTAAGCTCTGCCAGACCGCCGGCCGCCAGCCAGGCCGCCTCCGCCGAGTTCCGGCACGCGTAGGTGTCCGGGTCGAGTTGCGTGAACTCGCGCCGAGAGGTCGCCTTCACGGCCGCGATCAGGCCCGGGGCATGGACGGCGGAGAGCTCCTGGTCGGTCGCTTCCCGCGCGTCAACCCGCCGGCAGCGTTCGAAGAGTCCCTCGGCGATCATGTGGTCGCGGATCGCCTCGAGCCTCCCGGGATACTCCGGATGCTCGTACGGCGCGTTGTGCAAGAGAAAACGGTCGTCGTAGACGAGGCCGGTGGCCGAGGTTTCAGGTTTCATGTTTCACGTTTCAAGACGTCCATTCTCTTCCTGAAACCTGAAACTTGAAACTTGAAACCTCGTTCAGCGGAGCTGTTCCAGAATCTCCTGCGCCATCTCCGGGCTCGTCCCGCAGGCCTGGTCGGTGAGCAGGCAGTCGCGCAGACTGGCCTCACAACCGCACGTGCAGCAGTAGGTCGAAAGCCCGCGGAAGTACTCGTCCCGGGCGGAGGGCCCGAGACCCTCCCCCGCGAGAAGCGCCGATCTCGGGAGAGCATCGCTCTTCGTCCCGGGGGCAGAAGGGGCCACAGCCGAGGGCCTCCTCTGAAACACCGGACTTCGGGCCCGCAGCCACCAGAGGGCGGCGGCGAAGAGCGCGGCGTAGAGAAGGACGAGGATGACCGCCGGCCCCGGCCTTCGCGCTGCCGGGCGTTCACTGGGCCCCACGATTCGATGGGGGCCGGTCGAATCGGCCATTAACCCAGATTGCTCATGGAATGCGGGTCTAGCGCCGCGGCGAGCTCGGCGGGCGTGGAAGAAGGAGCGCGGCAGGCGAAATTGCGGCAGACGTAGGCGAGCGCCTGCCCGTCGCGCGACTTTCGTGATTGGACCAGGGGCGAAAGCGGCGCCAGGCTTTCCTCCGCGTCGGCGTGAACGAGGACCTTGTTCAAGCCGGGATGCGCGAAGACCACCCGGCGCAGCGATTCGAAGTCCGGCCGGCCCGGCTCTCCGGCGAGGACGATCTCCGCTATGGTGTCGGAGCGGTAGTCCAGCGCGCAGAGAAACCGCGGCAACGCCGTGCCGGCCTTCGCGAGCGGGATCGAGAAGAGAGAAAAAAGCGCCTCCGCTCGGTCGCGGTACTTCTCGTCTCCCATGAAAGAGAAGAGCCGGAGCAGGTTCATGGCCGCGACGGAGTTGGACGAAGGGGTCGCGCTGTCGAAGATCTCCCGCGGGCGGAAGAGAAGCCCGTCGTGGTCTTCGGAGGCGAGGCGATAGCCTCCGGCGGAATCGAAGAAGCGGCCGTCGAACTCCGTCTGCAGCTCAACCGCCGCCCGGAAGTAGACAGGCTCGAACGTCGCCTCGTAGAGGTCGAGCAGGGCCTCGATGAAATTTGCATAGTCGGAAGCGAAGCCGGGGATGCCCGCCGACCCGTCCTTCTCGCGGTGGAGGAGGATTCCTCCGCGGCGGCAATTGCGCAGGATCCGATCGGCGGCTCCTCGCGCCGCTGCCTCGTAGCGCGGTTGCGAGAGCACGCTTCCCGCGAGCGCGAAGGCCGAGATCGCGAGCGCCGTCCAGTCCGTCAGAAGCTTCTCATCGCGCCCCGGCCACACGCGGCGCGAGCGGACCTCGTACAGGCGGCTGCGCGCTTCTTCGAGGAGTGCTGCGATCTCCTCCTCGGATCGTCCGAACCCAAGGGCGAGATCCGGAATTGATTTGGCGATGGACAGGACCGTCTGCCCGTCCTCGAAGTTCCCCGCCTCCGTCACGCCGAACCGCGCCGCGACGATGGGGAAGGCATCCTTCCCGGCGGCGTCTTCGAGCGTCTTCGGGTCCCACACATAGAAGACGCCTTCGCGTCCCTCCGAGTCCGCGTCCTGCGCTGCGAAGAAGCCGCCGGATTCGCGCGTCATTTCGGCGAGAAGATAGTCGAGTGTCTCCCGAGCGATTCGAGCATCGTCCGGATTCCCGAAGGCGCGGAAGGCGAGGAGATACACGCGGGCGAGCAGCGCGTTGTCGTAGAGCATCTTCTCGAAGTGCGGCACAAGCCAGTGCTCGTCCACGGAATAACGGTGGAAGCCTCCTCCAACCTGGTCATACATGCCGCCGGAGGCCATCTTCGCCAGCGTCGTCTCGACCATCTGCCGGGCGGAGGGTTCGCCCGAACGCAGGAAATATCGGATCAGGAACTCGAGGCGCATCGCTGGAGGGAACTTGGGCGCCCCGCCGAAGCCGCCGTTGCTGGCGTCGTACTGCGACTGGAGCGCGCGCGCGGACGCCTCGAGAATCTCGGGGCCGGGCGCGGTTCCGGCGGGCGTCTGCGCACCGCTCTCCAGGTGCTCGAGGAGATCCGCCGCGGAGCTCTCGAGCTCTCCACGCCTCGTCCTCCAGGCTTTCGCGATCGCGTCCAAAAGCGTCACGAAGCCGGGCCTGCCATATCGGTCCTCGGGCGGGAAATAGGTGCCGCCGTAGAAAGGCTTTCCGTCCGGCGTCAGGAAGAGGGAAAGCGGCCAGCCGCCGGTCCCGGTCATGGTCTGCACGGCCGCCATGTAGATGTCGTCCACGTCCGGACGCTCCTCCCGGTCCACCTTGATGGAGACGAAGTGGCGGTTCAAGACGCCCGCCACGCTCTCCTTCTCGAAGGACTCGTGCTCCATGACGTGACACCAGTGGCAGGTTGAATAACCGATCGACAGGAAGACAGGTTTCTCCTCCGCCTTCGCGCGGGCGAAGGCCTCCGGCCCCCACGGATACCAGTCCACCGGGTTGTCCTTGTGCTGGAGAAGATAAGGGCTCTGCTCTTGCGCCAGGCGATT
>WNGE01004270.1_pt1 | contig 28409 bp, 24 predicted proteins | sample 5400651 | NCBI WGS metagenome assembly WNGE01 (sample SAMN13153370, study PRJNA577476) | soil metagenome | isolation source: 60 cm soil or saprolite under grassland replicate 2 | place: USA:California | collected 2016-06-15 | reverse complement strand
ATGCTGCAGGGCGTGCAGAATGCGCTCGCGTTCGTAATGCAGCCCAGCCGTCGTGGGATTGGAGACGGTGAGATCGAGCAGAGCGCGGCCGCCGCTGGATGCAATACGACGCGCCTCCTCAACCGCGAGCGAGAAGCGGTTGGGTTCGAGGTTCCAGTTGGTTCGGCGTGCGAACATGGTCTCTCAAGTTATCGCGCAATCGGAAGCCCCGCAAGCCCCGCAGGATTCCATTCTGGATTAGACTGGGGAGCGAACAACCGTTCAGACGAATGAACAGACTTCGCCAGTTTTTCCAGATCGATGCGCATGGCAGCACCCTCCGCCGTGAGGTAGTCGCCGGCATCACGACCTTCACCACCATGTCCTACATCATCGTGGTGAACCCGGCGATCCTGAAGACCGCGGGCATTCCCGAGGGGCCATCCATGACCGCGACCATCCTCACTGCGGTCTGCGGATGCCTGCTCATGGGCCTCTATGCCAACCGGCCCTTCGCTATCGCTCCGTACATGGGGGAGAACGCCTTCATCGCATTCACCGTCTGCCTTGGGCTGGGCATTCCGTGGCAGACTGCGCTGGGCGCGATCTTTCTCGCGGGCGTGGCGTTCATCGTGCTCACCGTTTTGCGCCTGCGACAGGCGCTGGTAGAGGCCATCCCCTCATCGCTGCGGTACAGCTTCGCCGTGGGCATCGGGCTCTTCCTCACCTTTATCGGGCTGAACCAGACGGGCATCGTCGAACTTGGCATTGCGGGCGCGCCGGTCAAGGCCGGAGCCCTCACCTCAGCGCCGGTGCTGGTTGCCATCTTCGGTTTCCTGCTGATCGGCGCGATGGTGATCCGCGAGGTCCCCGGCGCGCTGCTGCTCGGGATTGTCATCACCGCGCTGATGGCCTTTGCCACACGCGTCGCTCCGTGGCCGCACAAAGTCTTCGGAGCGCCCGCAAGCCTCGCCCCGATCTTTGCGCAGATCGACCTGCGGGGCGCGCTCGCGCCCAGGGCGCTGCCGGTGGTGCTCACCATCTTCATCATGGCCTTCGTGGACACGATGGGCACGCTCATCGGACTTTCGGCGCGCGCGGGCTTTCTGGACGCGCGAGGCAACCTGCCGCAGATCGAGCGCCCCATGCTGGCCGACGCAGTGGCCACTACGCTCGCGCCGGTATTCGGAACCACTACGGCGGGCGCCTTTGTCGAATCGGCCACCGGCATCGAGGCGGGCGGACGCACCGGGCTTACAGCCGTGGTTGTGGCCGTTCTCTTCGCGCTCTCGGCTTTTGCCGCTCCGTTTGTCGCCGCCATTCCTCCGCAGGCCTACGGCCCGGCGCTCATCGTCGTGGGACTGTTCATGCTGGCGCCGATCGCGCGCATCGACTTCACCGATTACGCCGAGTCGATCCCCGCCTTTGCCGTGGTCGCGCTGATGTGCTTTACGTTTAACATCGCGGTTGGCATCACCGCCGGCTTCCTGCTCTATCCCTTCTGCAAGCTGGTGCAAGGCAAGGCACGCAAGATCGGCGCCGGCCTGTGGGTGCTGGCCGCGCTGTCCCTGCTGTTCTTCGTGTACTATCCCTATCGGTAGTTTTGGGCAGGCAAGGCAAAACCGCCCTGCGGCCGGGGCATCGAAGTCTCGTAGTTCCGGCTAACCGGCTTGCCGGCTCCGGAAGAAAGGTCGTGAGAGTATGCGCGGATTTATTCTCGGTGTGTTCTTCACGCTGATGGTCATCGTTGGCGGCGCCTATCTGTTGCTGGGTAGCGGCAAAGTTTCGCTGGCAACCACGGCCGAGCCCCTGCCCCTGGAAAAGAACCTCGCCCAGTTGACGCTGGACGCAAACGTCCGCAGCTCAAAGGACAAGTCCAATCCGCTGCCTCATACCGATGAAAACATGCTCGCCGGAGCCAGGGAATTTAAGGAGCACTGCGTCTTCTGCCACGGCGCTCCGGGGCGCTTGCGCCCGCCGCTCGCCACGATGATGATGCCCAGGCCGCCGCAAATGTTCGACAAAGACGACATGGTTACGGATGACCCCGAGGGCGAGATCTTCTGGATCATCAGCAACGGCATCCGGCTCTCCGGCATGCCTGGCTTCGAAGACCATTTAGAGGAGAAGGAGCGCTGGCAAATTGCGATGCTGCTGAAGAATGCCGATAAACTGCCAGCCCCAGTGAAGGCCGAGCTGGAGCGCAAGGAACCGGGCGAGATGGCCATGCACATTAAACCCGGCGAGGAACACGAGCATGAGGCGATGCACGAGCACGGTCATGAGCCCGCTCACGCGACGGAGCATGTGCACGAATCTCCGCACGAGCACGAACACTAGCGCTCGGGTGCCCCACTCAACGTTGGGGTAGTTGCAGCACTTGTACCGATCAACTGCCCCACTCAAGTCACAGATGGATTGAATGGGCCACTACAGACCCACTATTCCGTTGCGTCCAGCTCTTCGCTCAGCTCGGCCCACTCCCGCTCCAGGGCCTGCAGACTGCGGCGCTTTTCCTCCAGCAGAGTGGTAACGCGCTGCGTCTCCTCGGCGCTGACGTAGTTGCCCAGCGCCGCTTCGCATTCGGCGATTGCGGCCTCGGCATCGCTCACCTCGGCCTCCACCCTGGCCAGCCGCTCGAGCATCTGCTTGCGCTTAAGAGGGTTCACGCGCCGCTTTGGCTCTGTGCTCGCAGGCGCCGGCTTTTCCTCAACTGCTGCCGCCGTGTTAGCCGGCAATTTTGCCGAAGCAATCCCGGCGTGAGCGCCTCCGGCAGCGGAGCGCAGCGACTCGCCGATCCTCGCCTCCATGGCCTGCGCGCCGTTCTGCTTACGCCACAGATAGTCCTCGTAGTTTCCGGGAAAGGCGTGCACCGCACCGTCGGCGACTTCGAAGACGCGCGTCGCCAGCCGGTCGATGAAGTAGCGGTCGTGGGAGACGAAGACGCAGGTGCCATTGAATTTCTGCAGCGCGTCCAGCAGCACGTCCTTGGCGCGGAGGTCGAGATGATTGGTTGGCTCGTCAAGCAGCAGAAAATTCGAAGGGTGCAGCAGCATGCGGGCGAGCGCATAGCGGTTGCGCTCACCGCCGCTGAGCACTCCGATTTTTTTGAAGACGTCGTCCTCGCTGAAGAGAAAGCTGCCCAGCAGGCTGCGTAGCTCGGTCTGCGAGCGCGGCGCAACCCTGCTCAGGTCATCGAGCATGCGCGCCTCGGTGTCCAGCTCCTTGTACTGGTCCTGCGCGAAGTAGTCGACCCCGGCGTTGTGCCCCAGCGTGTATTGGCCGCCGGTGGGCGGCTCGGTTTGCGCCAGCAATTTGATCAGCGTCGATTTGCCCGCGCCGTTCACGCCCACCAGTGCAATGCGCTCGCCGCGCTCGATGACGAAGCTCACATTGCGCAGCACCTGCTTTTCGCCGTAGCTCTTGCTGAGGTCCTTGAACTCGGCGACGATGCGGCCGCTGGGCTTGGGCTGCGGGAAGCTGAAGTGGATTGTCTTCTCTTCCTCTGGTACCTCGATGCGCTCGATCTTCTCCAGCTCCTTGATGCGGCTCTGCACCTGCTTGGCTTTGGTGGCCTGATAGCGGAAGCGGGTGATGAAGGCTTCGAGCTGCTCGATGCGCTCGCGCTGATTGCGATAGGCCGAGATCAGCGAGTGGCGCCGCTGATCTTTTTCGCGAAGATACTTTTCGTAATTCCCACTGTAGAAGTGGACCCGCTTGTTCCAGATCTCGACGATCTTCTTCACCGTCACATCGAGGAAGTAGCGATCATGCGAGATCAGCACGTAGGCATAGGGATAGCCGGTCAGGTAATCTTCCAGCCAGTTGCGCGTCTCCAGGTCGAGATGGTTGGTGGGCTCGTCGAGCAGCAGCATGTTGGGTTTTTCCAGCAGCAGCTTGGCCAGCGCGATGCGCATCTGCCAGCCGCCGCTGAACTCGTCGGTCTGCCGTGTCCAATCCTCTTTGCGGAAGCCGAGGCCGGTGAGCACGGCGCCCACCTGCGACTCCAGGCTGTAGCCGTCGCGATGCAGGAACTCGCTCTGCACGCGGTGGAAGCGCTCACTAACCTGCTCGTACTCGGCGCCAAAAGGATCGAGCTCACTCATGCGGTGCGTCAGCTCTTCCAGCTCGCGCTCCATGGCATAGACGTCGTCGAAGACCGAGAGGCATTCGGCAAAGACCGTGCGCCCGCTCAGCCGCAGCCCGTCCTGCGGCAAATAGCCGGCGCTGACGCCTTTTTGCCGCGTTGTGTTGCCGTAATCGAGCGATTCGAGTCCGGACAGCACCTTGAGCAGCGTGGATTTACCCGTGCCATTGCCGCCGACGAGCCCGACCCGGTCCTGTGGGGTGATCAGCCAGTTCAGGTTTTCGAAGAGTAGTTTGTGGCCGAAGCGTTTTCCGGCATCCGTAAGCTGAATCATCGATAGGTGGACCGCACAATTCCAAGCTTATTCTCTCATGGAAGACCGGACCAGGATTGCGCGCCCCTGGTTCAGGGGCTGCTTCTCTTGCCGCAGTGGATCTGATGCCGCGACGCCGACCCTGCGCAGGCTCCGCGACGGCCGGGCCTCCGCTATAATAAAGAATGCAGCACACCTGAGCCTCCGTTTCGTCGCTTCGCGGCCAAAAGGAACTTCCTCACCGAGAAGGATGAAAACGTTGACGACCGAGATCCGCAATATCGCCATCATTGCCCACGTAGACCACGGCAAGACCACGCTGGTGGACTCCATGCTGCGCCAGAGCGGCGTATTTCGCGCCAATCAGGAGTTGGTGGACCGCGTGATGGACTCCAACGACTTGGAGCGCGAGCGCGGCATTACCATCCTCGCCAAGAACACCGCCGTCTTTTACCGCGACGTCAAAATCAACATCGTGGACACCCCCGGCCACAGCGACTTCGGCGGCGAGGTGGAGCGCGCGCTGAAGATGGTGGATGGCGTCATGCTGCTGGTGGACGCCAGCGAAGGGCCGCTGCCGCAGACCCGCTACGTCCTCTCCAAAGCGCTGGAGGCCCACCTGAAGCCCATCGTGGTCATCAACAAGATCGACCGTACCGATGCGCGCGCCCAGGAAGTGCTCAACGAGGTCTACGACCTGTTCATCGATCTCGACGCCGAAGAGTCGCAGCTTGAGTTCCCCGTGCTCTACACCAATGGCAAGCTGGGCACGGCGACCGGCGATCTCGCCGTCCCCGGCACCGATCTGGAGCCGCTGTTCGAGGCCATCGTCGAAACCATTCCCCCGCCCGCGGGCGACGCGTCAGCCGCGCTGCAGATTCTGGTGGCGAACCTCGACTACAGCGACTATCTCGGTCGCCTCGCCATCGCACGCGTATTCAACGGCACTTTGCACACGGGAGACGAGGTCGGCATCGCCAAACTCAACGGCGAAATCGAAAAAATCAAAATCACCAAGCTGTTCAGCTTCAGCGGACTCAAGCGCACCGACATTACCGAGACCGAGCTGGGCGACATCGTCGCCATCGCCGGCGTCACCGGCATCACGATCGGCGAGACTATCACCAGCTTCGAGACACCGAACCCGCTGCCACACATCCTGATCGATGAGCCCACCATCGCCGTGCAATTCGTGGTCAACACCTCGCCCTTCTGCGGACGCGAAGGCCGGTACGTCACTTCGCGCAATCTCGCCGAGCGCCTGGAAAAGGAGTTGCTCACCAACGTGTCCATCCGCGTGGAGCAGAGCGCGCCGGACACCTTCACCGTGATGGGCCGCGGCGAACTGCAGCTCGCCATCCTCATCGAGATGATGCGGCGCGAAGGCTTCGAACTTGCAGTCGGCAAACCGGAGATCGTGACCCGCACCATCGACGGCAGGCTGATGGAGCCGGTTGAGATGCTCACGGTCGATATCCCCGAGGAGTACATCGGCGTGGTGATCGAAAAGCTGGGCGCGCGCAAGGCCGAGATGCACAAGTTGCACAATCACGGCTACGGCCGCGTGCGCATCGAGTTCCGCGTCCCCAGCCGCGGCCTCATCGGATTGCGCAGCGAGATGCTCACCGAAACGCGCGGCACCATCGTGATGAACTCGCTCTTCGACGGCTATACCGAATGGTTGGGCGCCATTCCCCACCGCGCCGCCGGAGTGCTCATCTCTGACCGCGCAGGCACCACCACCACCTACTCCCTCAACGGATTGCAGGAGCGCGGCGAGCTCTTCGTCGGCCCCGGCATCGAGGTCTACGAGGGCATGATCGTGGGCCAGCACTCGCGCGACAACGATCTTGACGTCAACGCCGTGCGCGAAAAGAAGCTCACCAACATGCGCGCCTCCACCTCCGACGAGGCGGTCCGCCTGGTCCCCTTCCGCACGCTGAATCTGGAGCAGTGCCTGGAGTTCATCGCCGACGACGAACTGGTGGAGGTCACCCCCAAGTCGCTGCGCCTGCGCAAGAAAATCCTCCAGGCCAACCGCCGCCCGCGCAAGGGCAGCGAGCCGGTCGCCACACAGGTGTAGCGGACCCAGAGCACAGACATTCCCTCCGCAACTTTTGTTCTGCCTTCGCGTTTAGGCAGTAAGGGTGCGGGCACCTAACTCCGCTAAAAATGAATCCGCGTAACATACATCCGCCTGTTCGCTTACGCGCCGTGGCACTCGTTGTGCTTGCTCTGGCTTGCCTCGGTCCAGCTCAAAGTCCAGCTCAAATCCGCTTGCGCTCGCAGCAGCTCTCACCCGCGCTGCAAGCCGCCGTTGGGCAATGGCAGGTGATCGAAGACGATGGAAAGCCCGGCGGGCACGTCGAGACCTATCTCATCGAAGGCCGGCTCTTCGGCAAGGTGACGCAGAGCCGCCCGGAGCGCCCGCCTGACGAACCCTGCACGAAGTGTCCGGGGGAGCTCAAAGACAAGCCGGTGCTGGGCATGGTCGTCATTCGCGACTTCCGGCCCGAAGGCGACCGCTGGGTCGGCGGAACGGTGCTCGATCCCAAGAACGGCAAGGTCTATAAGGGCAAGATCTGGACTGTGCCTTAGGGAGTGTTCGCTCCGTCCTGGCCAGCTTTCCACCCCAGTAAGCCAACCACGGGCTTACTGGGGACCCCGTTCGTGCACGCTTGCGGCCCGCTTCCTGCGCTCGCGGCGGTTCTCCAGCAGGATCGAGCCGATGTAGAGCACCAGAATGACGTTGCCAATCAGCAGCGCCACTCGCTTCCACTCTGGATGCGCGACAAGCGCATAGAGCTCAAACGGCACAAAAATCGCGCCTGAGATCACCGCGAACCACTCCGCCCAGTGCCGCTCGTTCCATAGTCCGTAGGCCTCAACAAATCGTATGGTCGAGTAGGCCAGCATCACCGACGCGGCGGTCCAGATTCCGCGTCCCGTGGTGCGCTCGGCCAGGTCGTAGAGCCATTCTGCGGCCCGCGAGTCCGGGTTCAGCCGCAGCACCTCGGTCACACGGTCGACCACGGAACTCAGGTCCCGGTGCAGCAGGGAGAGCAGAAGCACGCAGAGTGCGATGACGGCCACGCCCTTGCTTGCTTCGAAGACCGCAATCGTCCGCAGGCCGAACTTATGGCTATGGCTTATTACCATTCGCTGCGCTTCGCCGGAGATCCGTCCCACATCTGCCGCAAGCGGGCAGTGCGGACCACTCATCGTGGAGTCAAGTGCCGAATCCAATGTACACGAGTGCGCTGCACCCAGCCCACAGAATAAGACCACTGGCCGATCTACCCCAGCAAGCCGACCTTCGGGGCTTGCCGGGGACCCCGTTACGCCGCCATGTGGCCGATTCGTTATGATTGGCAGATGCGCGCGATGGGGCTGCCTCGATGAAAGTTCATACCAGATTTCTGCTCTCCGCGCTGGCGCAGGGGCAGTTCCCTCCTGCGCATCTGCCGGAGATTGCCTTTCTGGGCCGCTCCAACGTGGGCAAGTCCAGCCTGATCAATTCCCTGGTTGGGGCCAAGGTCGCGCGTACCAGCAACACGCCGGGACGCACACAGGCCATCAACTTCTTCGAGCTTCGCTGGCCCGGCCATGCTGGGCCTGAGATGGTCTTTGCCGACCTGCCTGGCTACGGATACGCCCGTGTGCCCCGCGAGATCACCCGCACCTGGCCGCACTTTATCGAGCCCTACCTCGCGCAGCGTCCAACGCTGTTGCTTTGCCTTTGCCTGGTAGACGCCAACGTTCCTCCGCAGAGCTCCGATACGCAGTTGATCGAATACCTTCGCCGCCATGATCGCGCGCTGCTTGTGGTGGCCACCAAGGCAGACCGCGCCGGAAGCCGCCTGCAGGCTTCGCTGAATGCGCTGAAGCGCGCGCACGGCGTGGACCAGGTGCTCCCCTACTCTGCCAAGAGCGGCCTCGGCCAGAGCGAGCTCTGGAGGCACCTGCGCTCGGCCTGTTCAGCGGGCGAGAGTGGCGGAGAGAGTACCTGAGCCGGCCAGCTCGGCTTACGGAGTTGGCCCGAATCTCTCAATCCTTTAGCCCCAATGGAATCGGGCTGGAATTCACAAATCTGGATTAGTGCATCCGGCTTTCGTCGCTCATCTAAAAATTCAGAATACCACCGCAACTTTTTGCAATTGCGCGGGTTACACAGTAGCAGCGGAACCAGAGCTCGAGCCGGGCCCGTACTCAGGCTGGAAATCCACAGGTTTTTGCTGTAGAATTAAGGCATTATTGAGCCAAGGAAATTTGTTAGACCAGGTGGTCGAAACAGTCACGCTATTTTCAGCACATAAAAACGCAGGTATTATGTACTGCGGTTCCGGGAACCTGATGTTGCAACTACATTCCTGAAGCACTAAGCACTTTTAGACTGGATCTCCTTACAAATCCCGCAGGTTCGAAATTCATCGCAGAGGTGAAGACAACGCATGGCCAAACGACGCGGTAATCCGAATTGGGGCAAGCCCGAGCCCATCGGCCCCATCACGCCCACCATCACCGAGTTCGAACAGGTCGTCCGCGAATTCAAACTGACTCCGGACCAGTATCTCCGTTCGACCCGCCTTCGTGAATGGGCGCGCCGCAACAAGAACTCCAAGTACATTCCGGAGCCTCTACTGGAAGCCTGGGGTTTTGAGATCGAATCTACCCTGTAACCGCTGCAGGTTTGAGCTTTTCCGAAGGGCCGCCATTTGGCGGCCCTTTGTACGTCTGCGAAGACTCAAGACTAAAGACCCCAACCTCTGCCAAAAGCTGGCAGAAGTGGGGCACCAAATACCAATGATCCTGGGCTCGCCTACCACACCCGGCAGGCCGGCGCCTTCACCATGGGCTGTCCGGCTTTACAGCCGAAGGCCTTGGCAAAGTCCGCCTGGTTCTGTAGCACCATGTCGACCCGATAGCGGTTCAGCGAGTGCGGGTCGGTGGTGATCTGCAGCCTCTCCGCGTCGGGGCGCGTGGCCTCACACCAGCCAAAGGCGTAGTTGGCGTAGAAGTGCTGGCGCGCCGTCAGGCCGTCCTTCTCCGGGGTGTCCAGCGATTTGCCTTGCGCTTTGTACAGCTCCTCCAGCGCCATCATTGCCAGGTGGATGCCGCCGTTGTCGGCCGTGTCCTCGCCCTGCGTGCGCTTGCCGTTCGTTTTCACTCCGGCGCCAAGCTCGGGGACGTCGTGCGTATTCTGCTCGGCAATGCAGTCGCCGCGCTGCTCGTAGGACTTGGCATCGGCTTCCGTCCACCAGTCGCGCAGATTGCCCTTCTCATCGAACTTGCGTCCCTGGTCGTCGAAGCCGTGCGTGATCTCATGCCCGACGGTCGCGCCCATGGATCCGTAGTTCTCCGCATCGCTCAGCTTGGCGTCAAAGTACGGCAGCTGCAGAATGCCCGCCGGAAAATTGATGGTGTTGTTCTGCTGGTCGTAGTAGGCGTTGATGGTCGGTGGCGTCATGTACCACTCCATTTTGTCCACCGGCTGGTTGATCTTATTGAGCTGGCGCCGCACCTCGAAGGTATTGGCGGCCAGGGCGTTGGCCAGGTAGTTGTCCGGTACGACCTTCACCGAGGAGTAGTCGCGCCACTTGTCGGGATAGCCGATCTTGTCGATGATGGCGTCCAGCTTTTCCAGGGCCTGTTTTTTGGTCGCCTCGCCCATCCAGTCGAGTTGGCCAATGTCCTGCCTTAGCGCCTCGTGCACCGCCTTCACCATCTCGAGCGCCATGGCTTTGCTCTCCGGAGGGAAGGCGATTTTGACGTACTCCTGCCCCAGCGCCTCGCCCAGAGCGCGGTCTGTGGACCCGACGCAGCGTCGCCACTGCGGCAGCATCTTGGGGACGCCGCGCAAGGTAGTGCTGAAGAAGTCGAAGTTGGCCTGCTCCAGCTCCGGCGTGGTTTTGTTCGCAGACGACTTGATCACCCACCAGCGCAGATAGCTCTTGATTTCGTCGAGCGAGCGCGTCTTGAGCTGCTCGTCGAGCGCCGGGAAGAACTCCATCGTGGCGACGATGTAGAACGGCGGCGTGGGCGTGCCGTTCAGCTTCAAGTACTCATCCATATTGAAGCTGGGCAGTGAAGCCTTGACCTCGGCCAGCGACTGCTTGTGATAGGTCTTGATTGGATCGCGACGGTCCACCGAATTCATGTGGGCCTTGGCCAGGTCGTTCTCGATGGCATACACGGCCTTGGCCTCCTTCTCGGCCTGGTCCTCGGTGTCGCCCGCCAGCTGGAACATGCGCCTCAGGTGCCTTTTGAACTGCTCGCGGATCTTCTTCGAGTTCTCGTCGTCTTCCAGGTAGTACTCGCGCGAGCCAAGGGACAAGCCGCCCTGGTCAAAGCCCGAGACCACCTTGGAGGCGTCCTCCAGGTCCTGGCTCGGGCCATAGCCGAAAAATGGCGTGTTGCTCTGGTTGTTCTCGGAATAGTAGGCCGGCGTTACGCCGGCGTGCAGCTTCGCAAGCAGCTTCGTAAGATCCTCCTTGCGCTTGAGGTCGTTCACCGGCTTCAGCGCATCGGCCAGCCACTGCTTGCCGTGAGCGGCGCGCCCCTCGACATCCATGCAGCTCTTCCAGTAGTAACCCACCTGCCGCTCCGGGTCCGTGGCCTTGGGATTGGCAGCGGCCCTCTCCAGGGCCTCGCGCAGGATCGTCTGGTTCCACAGATAGAGCGGCGTCCAGGTGCCCACCGAAGACAGGTCTGCCGGGATGGGATGCGCCGCCTCCCACTTCGAGCAGGCGTAGGCGTAGAAGTCCACGCAGGGGTCCTTCGAGCTATCCAGCACGGATGCCTCAAAGCGCTCCAGCTTGGGCGCTGAGGCGGGCGGTGCAGCCTCGGATTGCGCTGCGGGAGCTGTCGGTGGCGGCGCGGCCGCATGTGCAGGCGGCGGCAGGGCTGCTCCGGCCGGGGTGGCCGGAGCCGCATTCTTCTTGCAGCCGCCGGCAACGAGGGCAGCGGCGAGCAGCAAAAACCAACCCGCGCGGCAGCTTTCGGCGCGGCGAATTCTATGCAGCATGAGGACTCCTGATCGTCAAAAAACCGTTCTAGCGCAACCAACCGATTCTATCCCACCCCGCGGCACGCGCATTCGATGCGGCAGGTACTGCGGGGGGCCCGCTTCCGGATGACCCGCAATCACTAGCGGCCGGAAGAAACGAACGACGGTTCGGCTGTACGTATTTATGGGAGATAAGCGGCACCAATGTGAGCCCTCTATCAGACTCGCACGGCCATCCAACAGCCTGGCCGATGAAGCTTTCCCGGCCGTGGAAGACGCGCGTAGAAAGACTTCGCGTTGAGGTGGAGACATGGTGCGCTGGAGGATATTCTGCTCACTGCTCGCGGTGTCGGTGCTTGCAGTCCCCGTAAAGGTCAAAGCGGAGTTCCCGCCGAGGAAGGGACAGGATCTGCCTGCGGCGCTGCCCCACCCTTGACCGCGAATGCGGAACAAGCCGCAGAGGAGATTGGGGTCATGCCCTTGGTGCAGCGCTTGCGCGCGCTCTCCCCCGCCTGCGATCGGTCCGGTGGCATTACCATTGAGGAACTCGCGCTGCGTCAGCAGATCACTGACGCCGTGGTTGTCGCGTCGCTGGACGTGAGTGGGGTACTGGCCGAGATCGATTATGAGCGAGGCCAGATCTTGGAGGCGCGGGACCTGCTATCGAGCGCGCGGGACCGCAAGATAAATCTGCTCTCCATGGCCAACATCGTAGCCGGCACCGGTTCGGGCATTCTTACCAATGCCATGCAGTTCAGCGATCGAACCGCGCTGGCGGGGGACGCTGTAGGCGTGGGCGGCGGGGCAGCCGGGGTAGTACTATCCATCCTCGGTCTGCGGGTGCAGGGTGGAAAAGGCTCTCTGGGAGTCGCTCCCAACATGTTGGCGCCGCTCTTCGGACGCAAATCCGAGGTGCGCAGTATCTATCCCGATGAGGTCTGGGTTTACCTGAATACCGCTTCGGCCACCGATCCCCGTATTCATGTGAGTTGGCGCGAAGAATTGATAGCCGAATGGGTGAAGGCAGGAAGAATTGGCCCGCCCGATGCGCCGGGATCACAGAAGAAGATCGACCTGCTCACCAGCAGGATCGCAGAACACAAGCGGTTGCCGATTGATGTGCTCACGGACCGCACACTCATGCTGGTCGATCTCAGTGCGCGCGTTGCATTGCTGAACCGCGACCTGGGCGCTTTGTTGCGTGCCGTCACCCAACTCCCCGCAACCGTCCCGGCGAAGCAGTAAATCATCCGCCACTCTGGAAACAATGCTCCCCGTCGACGAGAGGTGGCGGCTTGTCGGCCACTCGCAGACTGATCTTGTGCCGACGTTTTCCGCTGCACCCGTTTCGCCCGAAATTCAGCCGCTCTGCTGCAGATGCTAGAATCCGGAATGTATGAGTCACCCGCCCTTTAGCGATGTGCCCGCGGTGCTGGAGGAGATCCGCGCCGGGCGCATGGTGGTCGTTGTCGACGACGAGGACCGCGAAAACGAAGGCGACCTCACCATGGCCGCCGAAAAGGTCACGCCCGAGGCCATCAACTTCATGGCGCGCTTCGGCCGCGGGCTGATCTGCCTCTCGCTCACCGAGGAGCGCTGCAACTTTCTCCGCCTGGGACCGATGACCTACGACAACGAATCGCCCTTCGGCACGGCGTTCACGGAGTCGATAGAGGCGCGCGAGGGCGTCACCACCGGCATCAGCGCCGCCGACCGCGCCCGCACCATCCAGGTGGCGGTGGACCCCAACTCGCGCCCCAGCGACCTGGTGCGCCCCGGCCATGTCTTTCCGCTGCGCGCCCGCTCCGGCGGCGTGCTGATGCGTGCCGGACAGACCGAAGCCAGCGTCGACCTGGCTCGTATGGCAGGACTGAACCCCTCGGGCGTCATCTGCGAGATCATGAGCGACGATGGCACCATGGCGCGCATCCCCGAGCTCATCGAGTTCTGCCGGGTGTATAACCTGCGCATGGTCACCACCGCCGAGATCATCCGCTACCGCATGACGAAGGAGCGGCTGATCGAGCGGCTGGGCGAGGCCGTGGTGCCCACGCGCTACGGCGACTTCCGCATGATCGCCTACAGCTCGGTGCTCGACGGCGAATCGCACGTGGCGCTGGTGCGCGGCGATCTCGATGCGCCCAACGCCGTGCCGGCGCTGGTCCGCATGCACACGCACTGCCTGGCGGGCGACGTCTTCGGGGCGACCTGGTGCGAGTGCGGCAGCGTGCTGGACCTCTCGCTGCGGCGCATCGCCGAAGAGGGGCGCGGCGCGGTGGTCTATCTGCACCAGGCCTCGCTCGGCTTCAGCGTGGAGCAGCTCAAAGGCCAGCCGCACCTGCTCTTCCACAAAGACCGCATTCTGCCCACGCTGCCGGAGAACCAGCGCACACGCCAGCGCGACGTCGGCATCGGCGCGCAAATCCTCGCCGACCTGAAGCTGCATCGCATCCGCCTGCTGACCAACCACCCGCGCCGCGTGCCCGCACTCGAAGGCTACGAGATCGAAATCACCGAGCACGTCCCCGTGCGCAACGTTGAGGCGGCGAAGCAAAAGTAGGCAAGCGTGGCCAACATCTGCTCGAGGGTGCCCTATTTGTCTGCTCGAGGGTGCCCCATTCAAGCCCGCAGTTGGCTTGAGTGGGGTAGTTGACCTTGCTGTTGGAGTTTGCTTCGGGTTGTTTTTGCTTTTGCTTCTAGAGTGTCATCCTGAACGAAGTGAAGGACCCCAGCGCCGCTCGAAAAAACAGATTCGGTGTGAGGTCACCTCAGAAGAAACCATCACCGCAGATGCGCACGCGAAAAGCCCCACTCAAGCCAACAGCGGGCTTGAATGGGCCACCCGCCAGGATGTCTTCTGCTTTGCTGGTTCCCTACTGCTTCTTCACCCGCAGGTCGTGGCCGGTCATCTCCTTTGGCTGGGGGGTGCCGAGGATGCCGAGCACGGTGGGTGAGATGTCCTGCAGCGCGCCGTCGGGGCGCAGGGTGAACTGCGGGGCGGCCTCGCCGACATAAATGAACGGCACCGGGTTGGTGGTGTGCGCCGTGAACGGCCCGCCGGTCGCCGGGTCGATCATCTCCTCGGCGTTGCCGTGGTCGGCCGTGACCAGCATCACGCCACCGCGGCGCTTCACTGCGCGGTAGATGTCGCCGACGCAGGCGTCGACGGTCTCCACGGCCCGCACCGTCGGCTCGATCTTGCCCGAGTGGCCCACCATGTCGGCGTTGGCGAAGTTCACCACAATCACATCGAACGTGTCGTCGCCGATGTTCTTCACCACCTGCAACGCGACCTCGGCGGCGCTCATCTGCGGGCGCAGGTCATAGGTGGCCACCTTGGGCGAAGGCACCAGCACGCGGTCTTCGCCCGGGAATGGCTTCTCCACGCCGCCGTTGAAGAAAAAGGTGACGTGTGCGTACTTCTCCGTCTCGGCCACGCGCAGGTTGCGCATTTGCTGCGCCGCCATCACATTCGCAAGAATGTTGTTGAGCCGCTCCGGCGGGATCACCACGGGCAGCCGGAAGCGCTGGTCGTACTCGGTCATGCAGACGTAGTGCAGGTTGCGCGGCACCTCGCGCGCGGGGATCTCCACTTCCAGGTTGTCGGCCTCCGGAAGGTCGCGCCCGGCCTCTTCGGTGATGCCGCTGTTGCGCGCGAGCACCTGCGTGATCTGGCGAGCGCGGTCTGCCCGGAAGTTGAAGTTGATGACCACGTCTTCGTCGTGAATGGTCCCCACGGGCTGGTGCTTTTCGTCGACGCAGACAAACGGCACCACGAACTCGTCGTAGACTCCGCGGTTGTAGGACTCCTTCACCGCCTGCACGGGATCGGCGACCGAGCCGCCCTCGGCCTTGCCGCGCACCAGTGCATCAAAGGCCCTGCGCTCGCGGTCCCACTTTTTGTCGCGGTCCATCGCGTAGTAGCGCCCGCCCACCGAGGCGATTTTGCCTATGCCGAACTCGCGCATCTTCTGCTGCAGCTTTTCGAGGTAGCCCGCGCCTGAATCGGGCGGCGTGTCACGGCCGTCGAGGAAGGCGTGCACAAAGGCGCGCTCGACGCCGTTCCTCTTGGCCATCTGCAGCAGCGCGTAGAGATGGTTCTGGTGCGAGTGCACGCCGCCGTCGCTGAGCAGTCCGAGAAAGTGCAGCCGCCGGCCGTTCTTCTGCGCCTCCTGCATCGCATCCAGCAGGGCCGGGTGCTTGAACAGCTCGCCGTTTTCGATCATCAGGTCCAGCCGCGTGATGTCCATATACACGATGCGTCCGGCGCCAATGTTGAGATGTCCCACTTCGCTGTTGCCCATCTGCCCGCTGGGCAGCCCTACATATCGGCCGCTGGTGTGCACCAACGTGTTGGGATAGTCGCGCAGCAGCTTGTCATAGGTGGGCGTGCGGGCCAGCGAGATCGCGTTCGACTTGGAGGGCGGAGCGTAGCCCCAGCCGTCGAGTATGATGAGGACCAGCGGTTTCGGTCGCGGCATGATCGTTCTGTTCCTTTGCGCCCATCACTTCCGGCGCGCTACTTCGATATGCTACTTCGATTTCTCCTCTGGCTTCTTCTCACCGGCGCCGGCGGGCTTCGAGGCGGGCTGCTTGGCCTGCAGTTCGGCCTGCAGCACCTGAAGTTTGCGGTCCAGTTGCTCGGCGTACTTTTCCATCTTCTGCTGCGCGATTTTTCCGCCCGCCTCGTTGGCCTCGCGAAGGATGTCCGGCACCTTCTCCATCAGCCGTTTGCCTGGCGGAGAGCTGTAGAATTCGATTCCCGCCTGCACATCCGCGGCGCTCAGGTTCTTCTGGTAAATCGGGATGACCACATCGATGAGGTCGTCGAACTTAAAGAACGGCTCGCTATCAAGGATCTCATTCATCTTCTTCTGCGTGGCTTCGTCAATCGTGCCGGGTGTGTTCTTCATGAACGTCTCGCGGGCCGCGTCTTTTATGCTGTCCTGCGAGCGGTGCAGTGCCTCTTCCACCGACTGCTGCACGCCCATCGCCGACATCAGCTTCAGCACCTGCTCGCGCGACGGCTGGTCGCTCGCCGCCTGCGCCGTCGCAGCCCCGCTCAGCGCCATACAGAGGACTACGGACAGCAAAAAAGTTCCCAAACGGCTCTTCATTCCATTCTCCTGGACATCTTTGGATTATTCCTGCTCCGCCATCTCCATCAGTTCGCCGCTGTAGTTGATGGCGTTGAAGCCCAGGAAATTCGCGCCCGAGCCCAACTCCTCCTCGATGCGTAGCAGCTGGTTGTACTTGGCGATGCGGTCGGTGCGGCTGGCTGATCCCGTCTTGATCTGGCCCACGCCGGTGGCCACCGCGAGATCGGCAATGAAGGTGTCCTCGCTTTCGCCCGAGCGGTGCGACATCACGGCCGTATAGCCGTTGCGCCGCGCCATCTCGATCGCCTCCAGCGTCTCGGAGACCGTGCCGATCTGATTGACCTTGATCAGGATGGAGTTGGCCACGCCGCTATCGATGCCGCGCGCCAGGCGTGCGCTGTTGGTCACAAAAAGGTCGTCGCCGACCAGCTGGATCCTGTCGCCCAGCTCGTCGGTGAGCATCTTCCAGCCCTCCCAGTCATCTTCGGCGAGGCCGTCCTCGATCGAGACGATCGGGTACTGCCGCGCCCAATCGGCCCAGAAGCGCACCATCTGCTCGGAAGTCTTCACCGACTTGTCACTCTTCTTGAACACATATTTGCCGTTGTCGAAGAGTTCACTGCAAGCTGGATCGAGCGCGATGGCGATCTCCTGGCCCGGCTTGTATCCGGCCTGCGTGATTGCCTCAAGGATCACCTCGATGGCTTCGTCGTTGGACCTGAGTGATGGCGCAAAGCCCCCCTCATCTCCCACGGCCGTGTTGTAGCCGCGCTTCTTCAACACGCCCTTCAGGGTGTGGAAGGTCTCTGCGCCCCAGCGCAGCGCCTCGCTGAAGGAAGGCGCGCCTACCGGCATCGCCATGAACTCCTGGAAGTCAACATTGGAGTCCGCGTGCGCGCCGCCGTTAATGATGTTCATCATTGGCACCGGCAGGACGGTCGCGTTCACCCCGCCGAGATAGCGATAGAGTGGAATCTCCAGGTGCTCGGCGACGGCGCGCGCCGCAGCCATGCTCACCGCCAGGATCGCGTTGGCGCCCAGCTTTTCCTTGTTCTGGGTCCCGTCGAGTTCGATCATCTCGGCGTCCAGCTCGTTCTGCTTCGAGGCGTCCAGGCCCTCCAGATGCGGGCCCAGCACGTTGTTCACATTGTCCACCGCGCGCAGCACGCCCTTGCCCAGATAACGCGCCGGATCGCCGTCGCGGAGCTCCATCGCCTCATGCTGGCCGGTCGATGCACCGCTGGGAACGATCGCCCGCCCCTTGGCGCCGCTGCCCAGGGTCACCTCCGCTTCCACCGTGGGATTGCCGCGTGAGTCCAGAACTTCCCGCGCATGTACCAGATCGATCTCGGTCATAGAATTCCTCTTCAGCATTTAGTTTTGAGAGCTCTTGATTGCGATAGGCCGGCGAGTAGCCGGGGTCCCCAGCACGCCCGTACTTGGCGTGCTGGGGTTGAAACCAGAGAATTATATTCTACTCAGCGGGATTCGATTTGCCGGCCCGGCGTGCCATAGGTTGCCGCGCAACTTTTCCGAGCAGTAGCGGGTTCATGAGATTGGGCGCAAGTTTCGCCGAGCGAGTGGAGGCGAAGCGGCCTCCACCTTACACCTTAACCGCTTTGGTTCCGTCGCGTTGCGCTTGGCGGAGACCTGCACTAGCCTCCATTCAGAAGCTCATCTTTTGCGGCCCGGAGTTGCCCAATGAACCGAATCCCCCGACTGCTCTGTTTGACGGCACTTGCCGGAAGCACCGCCTTTGCTCAATCCAGCGCTTCCCTACCCTCCGACCCAAGTCTCGCCTCCGAGCGAATCCCGGGAACTTATGCGGGCGATACGCAGGCGAACGCGACCCAAAATCAACAGGCCAAGCCCAGCGCCGCCCATGTTGCGGTTCAAGCCGGCACTGATTCCGGCGACGCGCAGTTCCACCCCAGCACCCCAACTGCTGGCGCGCTGGAGGCCCCGTTGCAAGCCTCTGCGATTGCGCCCACGCAGCCGCAACTGCAGCCTCGGGCCAGCATCACCGAGACCGTGCTGCCGGTGGCAACCGTGCTTCGCCTCAAACTCGAGCGCCCGGTCTCGACGGCAACAGCACGCCGGGGCGAGAAGTTCTTTGCCACCCTGACCTCACCGGTCGTCGTCGATGGCCGCACGATCATTCCCAGCGGGACCAGCGTCACCTGCCGCGTCGATGGCGCGCACGGCGGGCGCCGCATCGGCGGCAAGCCATGGCTGGCGATCCGCGCGGTCAGCGTGCAATTGCCCAGCGGCGAGGTGCTGCAGTTCACCGCCTCGATGATCGATACGGCCACGCCGCGCAAACTGGACGTCGATCAGGAAGGACGCGTCCGCGGCGCAACTTTCAGCCCTATGGACAAGATTGAGACGGGAGCGCTCGCCGGAACCGGGCTGATCGCCGGGGCCGTCATTGCCGGCGGTCCGGCAGCGATCTTCATTGGCGCAGCCAGCGGCGTGGCCGTGGGCGCGGGCCACACGCTGATCAAGCACAAGGACCTGACACTGGCTGCCGGAACCCAACTGATCTTCCAACTGGACAGCCCGGCGACGGTGCACAACCAGGTGGAAGCTTCGATGTGACGAATCGCGGTTGATCGTGGGGCGAAAAAATAGGTCTGGCGAGCTCCAGGGGTCCCCAGCGCGCCTGTTGTTGGCGTGCTGGGGCGGGAACTAGGAGCTCAATCGCCAGACCTATTTTTGTGCACAACGCTTCGCAGCGCTGCTCATTCACCCGGCAAGCCCGAAGCGAAGATGATGCTTCAGAACCAACCCCGGGCCTCTGCGTAGTCGAAATCCGGCACGCTTAGAAGCGAATCACCGGCCCGGCTGTTACCCGGGCATTGTGATTGACGCCGCCATTGAAGTACATCTCATCGCCGGCTTCCAGCCGTATGCCCAGCCAGTGCGCAAAGAACTCAAAGCCCACAGCGGGATAGAAGGTAGCAAATGTATCGGCGCCGGGAATTCCTTCCACTGACCCAATGAAGCTCGCATCGGTCGAGAAGTCGATCAGGCCGCCCTTGGCCGTCACGAAAAAGCGCACCGGTCCCGTGCTGCCCGCCTGAAACTTCGGACCAAACATAAAGTGAACGACCCGTACATCACTTGTAACGAAGTCGAAAAGTCCGGTGTCAAAAAGCGTCGTACTCTGCGCGAAGTCGTAGGTTCCCTCTGCCTCCAGCGCCACATGGCGCGAAATGTTGAAGCCAACTCGTCCGCCGACGCCATAGAAGTTTGTGTCGTCCGCCACCGGATTGTTCAGGCGGAAGTAGTTGACAAACGCACCGATCTCGCCGTGGTTGCCCTCATTGCTTTCGCTGCTGACCTTGGGGTGATGATCGTCGTCGTGATTGTATGCAAACGAGAAGCTTACCGGCATAGCGAGCGCCAGCAAGATTCCAAGCAACTTTTTCATTCTTTGCCTCCGTACCGATTCCCGTTACGCCGTTTGCCGGCGGTTGAGAAATTGACTCCCGGTAGGATGGCTGCAGCGCAACAGGGGTGGGCCGATTTGTTGCCTGACTTAATAACTCTTAATTTTGCGCAGCCGCTCTGCTGTTGGTCCTCCCCTTAATCCGCGCTACTGGGGTCCCCGGCGCGCCCGCCGTTGGCGTGCTGGGGCAAGCTACTGCTCAACGACTTTCTGCAGGGCCTCGAAGAACTCCGGAAACGAAACCGCAACCGCCTCGGCGCCGCCGATCGTCGTATCTCCTTCGGCGCGCAGCGCGGAGACCGCAAAGGCCATGGCGATCCGATGATCGTCGAAGCTTTCCACCCTGGCGCCGTGCAATTTTTGCCCGCCCGGAACTCTCATCCCGTCCGGAAACTCCTCCACTTCTGCGCCCATCGCGCGCAGGTTCTGCACCACGGCGCTGATGCGGTCGCTCTCCTTCACGCGCAGCTCTGCCGCGTCGCGAATCTCCACCCCGCGGACGCTGTACGGCGCGATTGCGGCGATGGCGGGCAGCTCGTCGATCAGGGCTGCAGATTGCTCGCCGCGAATCGTGCCACCCTGGAAGACGCCGCCCTCGGCCTGCATCGTGCCCACCAGCTCACCATACTGCTCGTCGACCTTGAGAAAGTTGACTTTGAGCCCCATGCCCGAGAGCACGTCCAGCACCACCGAGCGCGTGGGATTCAGCAGCACCGCATCGACCACAAGGTTCGAGCCGGGAAAGATGGAAGCCGCGCAGAGAAAAAAAGTCACTGACGAGAGATCGCCCGGCACGTAGGCCTTGAGCGCGCGCAAGCGCTGTCCGCCGTTGACGCTTACGCGATTGCCGTCGCGCCGCACTTCGCCGCCGAAGGCGCGCAGCGCCAGCTCGGTGTGGTCACGCGTGCGCACCGGCTCGTTCACCGTCGTCTCGCCGTCGGCAAAGAGCCCCGCCAGCAACACGCAGCTCTTTACCTGTGCGCTGGCCACCGGCGGCGTGTACTCCATCGCGCGCAGCTTCGCGCCCTGAATTGTCAGCGGCGCGCAGCCGCCGTGCGAGTCAATTCTTGCCCCCATCTTCTCCAGCGGCTCGATGACCCGCCGCATCGGGCGCTTGCTCAACGATGCGTCGCCGATCATCGTGCTGGTGAAGGGCTGCGCGGCCACCACGCCGCTCAGCATGCGCATGGTGGAGCCGCTGTTTCCGCAGTCGAGCTCGCGCGCAGGCGCCTGCAGCGCGCCCTCAACGCCCTCGACCTCGACATGATTGCCATTGCGCCGCACCGTCGCGCCCAAGGCTTCCATGCAGCCCAGTGTGCTGGCGCAGTCGGCCGAGGTGGAAAAGTTCTCAAACTCCGAGGTGCCTTCGGCAATCCCCGCCAGCATCGCATAGCGGTGCGAGACCGATTTGTCGCCCGCCGTCCGCACACTGCCCCGGACCTGTTTTGCCGGGCTGACCTTTAGATCCATATATGTCGTTCCTTACTTTTCCGGCGATTGGCCGCATCGCCCCGTACACTCACTATAAATGCTGTGGATACTTGAGTGACAGCCGCTTGTTCATCGGCCGATTTGGAGGAGCCGAGAAACTACCCCACTCAACCGAGAGAAGCTTGACTGGGCCACCTAGAAATCATCGCCCGTGCCGCTCCAGAAAATCGCGCATCAGCCGCCCGACCTCCTCCGGCTGCTCGAAGGCGGCGAAGTGTCCGGCGCGGGGCACGATCTTCAGCTCGGCGTCGCGTATGCCGCGCGCCATCGCCTCCAGTTCGCTCACCGGCGAAGGCGCATCGTCCTCGCCGCCCAGCACCAGCGTGGGCGCGTCGATCACGTCCAGCGTCGGCCTGCTGTCGACGCGCTCGGCCATTCCGAGCTGCATCGCCGCCATGCCGACCGCCGAGCACTGGCGCATCGTCTGCATCGCCTGCTCCACGATGTCCGGCCTTGAGCTCATCGTCGCCGGCGATAGCAGCCGCGGCAGCATTTGCTCAATGCCCCACAACGGGCCGTTCTTTAAAACTTCCTCGGCGTTTTTCAATCGCCCCAGCCGCACCTCGTCGGTATCCAGACTGGCCTTGGTGTCCATCAGCACCAGTGCCTTCACCCGCTCGCGGCTGCGCCGCCAGAATTCGAAGAGCGCGTAACCTCCCGCCGAGCAGCCCACGAAGACCGCGCGCCCGATCCTCAGCGCATCGCATAGCCCCAGCAGGTCTGAGGCAAGCTTCGGCATGGTGGTCGGGCCATCGCCCATGCCGGAGCGTCCCAGCCCGCGCAGGTCCGGCAGCACCAGCCGGAAGCGCGACTCCAGATGCGGCGCCAGCGGGTGCCAGTAGTGGTGATCGCTGGGATACGGATGCAGCAGAACTACATCGGGTCCCTGACCCCGCAGCTCGTAGAAGATGTCCGCATCGTCGCAACGCACAATCATGCGCACATTGTAATCGCGATCACGGATCGGCGCTTGACTGCTCACCTATAATTGGCTGCGCCGCATGGGCGAGTGCAGGGTTCCACGCTAAGCCCGTTGGCTTGATGGGTTCGAAAGGAGCGGCGGATGCGTGTTCTCATCACCGGCGGCGCAGGGTTCATCGGCTCGCATCTTGCCGACTTTCTGCAGCGGGAGGGCCATCGGGTCACGGTCCTCGACGACCTCTCCACCGGCTCGCGGGAGAACATCGCCCACGTGCTCGACCGCGGCGGCTTCTTTCACCACGACACCATCTTCAACCGCGGGCTCCTCGACCGGCTCATTACGGAATGCGATGTCCTCTACCACCTCGCGGCCGCCGTCGGCGTCAAGCGCATCATTCAGGCTCCAGTGGAGACCATTGAAACCAATGTCGCCGGATGCGAGCTGGTGCTTCGCCTTGCTGCCCGCCAGGGGCGGCGCTTTGTGCTCGCCTCCACCTCGGAGGTCTACGGCAAGAGCGCGCAGCTTCCCTTCTGCGAAGATGGCGACCTGGTGCTGGGCCCCACCGATCGCAGCCGCTGGAGCTATGCGTGCTCGAAGGCCATCGACGAGTTTCTGGCGCTCGCCTGGCATCGCCAGAGCGGGCTGCCGGTGACCATCGCGCGCCTGTTCAACACCGTGGGCCCACGACAGAGCGGCCGTTACGGCATGGTGCTGCCCACCTTTGTCCGACAGGCGCTGCGTGGCGAGCCCGTCACCGTCTACGGCGGCGGCGAGCAGACGCGCTGCTTCACCCACGTCGCCGACGTCGTCGAGGGCCTTGCGGCGCTCGTCCATCACGACCGCACCATCGGCGAGATCTACAACCTCGGCTCGACCGCCGAGATCAGCATCAACCGGCTGGCGCGATCTGTAATTGCAGCCACCGGCTCGCGCAGCCCCATCGTGCACATCCCGTACGAGCAGGCCTACGCGCCCGGCTTTGAAATTCTGGCCGATGTGATTGCCGACGAGCGCTCCCTCTTTGGACACGCTCGCGTCGCGGCCGCCGCACTGCATGCGTAAGTTACGCTTCGCGGCCCAAATCGGAGCGAGTTTCAAAATCGGCTTCCGGCGAGCATCACACATCATCTGCCTGTGAAAAATTTCACCAGACGCCACCGCGATGCGCCGTACGTATTCATCATGACCTCCTGCGTACTGCCCATCGTTGCTCCCGTGCCCCCAGTCCTTCGCGACGAGGCGTTGTGCACCCGCTATATGGCGCGCCAGCCGATTCTGGATCGTGAGGGGCAAACCCACGCCTACGAAGTGCTCTTCCGCTCCGGGCGTCGCAACTTCTATAGTGCATGCGATCCGGACGCAGCCTCATGCAACGTCATCGACCTGTTCCTGCACCTCGGCTTCGATCCGCTCAGCGACGGCCTCGTCGCCTTTATCAATTGCACGCGCAATATTCTGCTGTGCGACGTCATCACACTGCTGCCGCGCGACCAGGTTATCGTCGAGGTGCTGGAGGACGTGCCCGCCGACCCGGAGGTAGTCGCGGCCTGCGACCGCCTGCGCCGCGCCGGGTATAAGATCGCCCTAGATGATTACGTTCCCACTCCCGACACTCGCCGCCTGCTGCCCTTCGCCGATATCGTCAAGGTGGACATTCTGGCCACCGACGCCGCCAGCCAAGCCGAAATCGCCTTCGATATGCACCGCCGCGGCATCTCTCTGGCGGCCGAGAAGGTGGAGACCCGCGAGCAATTCGATTTGGCTCAGAGACTCGGCTTTGATTACTTCCAGGGATACTACCTGGGAAAGCCGGAAATTCTCACCCTCCACGACCTTCCCTGCTCCAAGCGCGCCGTTGCTCAACTGTTGAGCTCCGCCGACGCCTCTACCGCATTCACGAACTGGAGCAGACCGTTCCGCACGGGTTTTCGATCCGATACCGGCTGCTGTCCTTCCTGAACCTGACGCTTCCGGCTGCTCCGCTTCCTCGCGGCATTCTGGATATTCACCACACCGGGCCGCTGCGCGGGCGAGATTCCGGCCGGAAACCACAGGCTCGGGAGGACTACCCGGGAGGACTATTCGTCCTGGGATGGCTTGCCGCGCGGTTCCTTCCCTGGCAGCGCCGCCGGGTTCTCATGTGTGCGCTCACGGAAGCGCGCGCTCATGCCTCCGGCGAGCGAGACTGCGGTTTCTCCGAAGCGGTCGCGCAGCGCATCCACCGCCTCCATCGCCTGTCTTCGGCGCATCTCCTGGGCGCCGGCCAGCAGCTCAAGCTGTGCGTCGGCGGGCTCAAGCGCGCTGGTCTGCACGCCAAGCAGGCGGATGGCGCGCCCTCGCTGCCAGTTCGCCTGGAAGAGTTCGCGCACCAGCTCCAGCACCTCGGCGTCCAGCTGCGTGGGCCGATGGAGCGTCCGCCCGCGCGTGATGGTGGTGAAGTCGGAGTAGCGCAGCTTGAGGCCCACTTTGCGCGCATGCAGCCGGTGCTCGCGCAGCCTGCGGCAGACCATCTCTGTCAGCCGCGCCAGCATGGAGCCCAGCGCTGCCGCATTGCGTTCGTCGCGGTCGAAGGTATGCTCGTGGCTGATCGACTTCGGCCCGCTCTCCGCGCCGACCTCCTCGTCGTACCATCCTCCGGCATCGCGCCCCTGCGCCTTTTCGATTAGCGCCGCTAAGCCGTCGCCGATTTTTTCGCCGAGCGCGGACTCGGTCAGGCTGGCCAGATCGCCGATGGTGTACACGCCGCTCTGTCGCATGCGTTCCTCGGTGACCTTGCCCACGCCAGGCAATCGGCGCACCTCGAGGGGCGCCAGGAAATTGGCCTCCATGCCGGGTAAAATATGCAGCACGCCGTTGGGCTTGGCCTGGTCGCTGGCAACCTTCGCCACCACGCGCGAGGAGGCGATTCCCACCGAGCAGTTGAGCTGCGTCTCGCGCTTCATCGTCTGGTGCAGTGTGTCGGCGGCCTTCATCGCCGGGCCATGGAGCCGCGCCGTGCCCGTCATGTCCAGATAGGCTTCGTCGATCGAGGCCATCTCTACCGCGGGAGTAAACTGCAAAAGCACGCGCCGCACCGCCGCGGAGCAGTCCCGGTAGCGCTCCGGATGGCCGTCCACAAAGACCGCCTGCGGGCAGAGGCGCGCAGCCTCGCGCAGCGGCATGGCCGAGTGCACCCCAAAGCGGCGCGCCGCATAAGAGGCTGCAGCCACCACGCCGCGCTGGTTCGGCCGGCCGCCCACCACGACGGGCTTGCCTTTCAGCGATGGATCGTAGAGCTCCTCCACCGAGACGAAGAACGCGTCCATATCGACATGGAAGTAGGTGCGCTGCATAGATTCGCAATTGCCGGACGGCTTTCAGCGATTGTAGTCCGGAAGGAGTGCGCTGGGCAGGAGGTCATGAGAAGACACGTCAAGACACGTCATGAGAAGACACAACCGCTCGCGCCGGCTTTGCGTGAGTGAGAAGCCGACGCGAGCGGGAACTTACGACAAATTGGTCAAGCACCGATCGCGGTTCCCAGCGGCCTGGGGCAGCTGGTTAGAACCGTTCGTTCGGAGCGCCCGCCAGCGGGAATGGGGACGCAGAATCCGGTGGGTTGCCGGTGTAGTGTTCGCCGTGCCAAACCACATCCACATCCGACAGCTTGCGGTCCACCCGATCGCCACCGGAGGTCAGTGCCGGGTCAGCGGCTTTCGGGAACGGGGAGCCTAGCGCGTTCCTGTGGCCAAAATACACTCCCGTCGGGGCCGTGTCCCAGCTGTTGAGGTTGGCGGCCATGGAGGACGGCAGCTCTTCAGCCGGCAGGATGTCCCGATTTCCGTGCAGCAGCGCAGGGTTGGCAGCCATTGGGAAGGGTGAGCCGCCCAGAATCTTGGAATCTTGATAGATACCCGTCGGAGAAGTCGACCAGCTGGAGAGGGTGCCTGAGATCCCCTCACCGAATGCCACAGTGGACGCCAGCACGAGTATCACAAAAGCTGCGAGTGTTGCGAGCGAATACTTCATCATCGAACTCCTTCCTGGAGACCGACCTTTTTGCTTATCCGCTTAGATCTGGACCACAGGATCAAGGTTGCACTAAATCGCACGCACAACGCTTCCGGCGGAGGTCCACAGCTCGCGCCGGCTGCTCGCCTGCAGGGCTGCCGAAGCCCTGCTGACACGCACGAGTTTCACTCTTTCCGTTGCAGGAGTAAAAACGAAAGGAGCGGCGCAGGGCCGCTCCTCGCAGGATCCGAACTGATACGGCTGCTACTTGAGCACCTCGGTATAGCTGGAGAGCACGTTCATGTAGTTGGCGCGCATCAGTGCCTTGGGGTTCGGGACGTTTTTCTGACTCATGCAGCCCTGCATCTGCCGCACGCTGTCATAGCCGTGTTTCTCCATCCAGAACTCCAGGCGGTGGCGCAGCGGGCGCAGGTAGCCCATGCCATTCTTGAGCAGTGCCGAGCAGAGCTGAGTGACGCGTGCTCCGGCCATGATGGACTTGACCACGTCCTCGGCCACGTGCACGCCGCCGGTGACGGCGATGTCGGCCTGGATCTGCTCGTAGAGGACGGCGGTCCAGAACAGGCGCATGGGCAGCTCGCTGCTGTCGGAGAGCTGCAGCGCGGGCCGAACCTCCAGCGCCTCCAGATCGAAGTCAGGCTGATAGAAGCGATTGAACAGCACCAGGCCGTCGGCTCCGGCATCCTCCAACCGCCTCGCCATCACGGCAAAGGAGCTGAAATTCGGGCCGAGCTTGACCGCCACGGGGATCGTGACGGTGGCGCGGACCTCGGAGACCAGGTCCAGGTAGCGCGCCTCGATCCGCTCGCTTCCCTCGGCGGGATCGGTAGGGATGAAGTAGACGTTCAGCTCAATGGCGTCGGCGCCGGCCTGCTGCATCTCGCGGGCGTAGCTGACCCAGCCGCCGCGGGAGATGCCGTTCAGCGAGGCGATCACCGGAATCGAGATCGCCTGCTTGGCCTCGGCGATGCGCTCCAGATAGCGGTCCAGCCCGATGCCGAACTTGCTGAGGTCGGGATAGAGGTTGGAATTCTCGGCCCCGATGTCGGAGCACTCGCACAGGAAGCGGTCCAGTTCGTAAACTTCGCTGTTGATCTCCTCCTCGAAGAGCGAGCGGAGGACAATGGCGCCCGCGCCGGCATCTTCCATCTCGCGCAGGTTGGAGATCTCGTTGCACAACGGCGAAGCACCGACCACCAGAGGGTTGCGTAGTTCGAGCCCGAGATACTGTGTAGAAAGGTCGATCATTTCTGTTCTCCCTTGGCGGCGGCAGCGGCAGCCGCGGACGTATGAGCAAGAGCCTCATAATGCTTCCAGCGCGCTTCCACATCCTGCTGCGCCAATTCCAGAAGTTCGCGGGCAGCTTGCGGATCGCTCTGGCGAAGCATCGTATAGCGGGCTTCGTTATAAATGTACTGATCGAGGGGAATGCTGGGAGCCCGGCTATCGAGGACAAAGGTAGGATTCCCCAACGCGGTATTCGGGTTGTACCGGAACAAAGGCCAGTGTCCACTTTGCACTGCCAGCTTCTGCTGTTCGAGTCCGTGGGCCATGTCATAGCCGTGCGCGATGCAGTGGCTGTAGGCGATGATGAGCGACGGCCCATCAAAGGCCTCGGCTTCATTAAACGCCTTTAAGGTTTGCAGATCGCTGGCGCCCATGGCCACGCGGGCAACGTAAACCGGATAGCTGGCGGCGATCAGTCCCAGGTCCTTTTTGGGACCCGGCTTGCCGCCGGCGGCGAACTTGGCGGCAGCGCCGCGCGGGGTCGCCTTGGACGCCTGGCCCCCCGTGTTGGAGTAGACCTCGGTGTCCAGCACAAGGATATTGACGTTGCGACCGGAGGCCAGAACGTGGTCGAGGCCGCCGAAGCCGATGTCGTAGGCCCAGCCGTCGCCTCCGACGATCCACACCGACTTCTCCACCAGCATGTCTGCGATGTCGAGCAGGACGCGGGCATCGGCTGAGTCGATCGTTGCCAGCAGCTTCTTGAGCTCGGCAACGCGGGCGCGCTGGGCGGCGATGGCCGCTTCGCCCTTGGCAGAGTCGG